>TARA_B100000674_G_scaffold123818_1_pt1 | contig 43597 bp, 25 predicted proteins | sample TARA_B100000674 | Tara Oceans TARA_B100000674 (sample SAMEA2622759) | marine metagenome | biome: marine biome (ENVO:00000447); feature: surface water layer (ENVO:00002042); material: "saline water (ENVO:00002010), including plankton (ENVO:xxxxxxxx)" | depth 5 m | reverse complement strand
AGAAGAAATTGGCGATGTTAAAATCCTTAAGACAATTCCAATGGAGACGTTTATTAGCAATGATGAAGCCTTTCTTTATCACACTTACCTTTGTGTTGTTGGTCCAGAATTTTTACCAAAGTTAAACAAAGAACATGATGGGTTCGCATGGTGCACATTTAACCATTGGCCCAAACCGTTACACCAAGGTTTAAGAAAAACTTTACAATCAAAAGTAAATCAAACAAAATTAGAAACAGTATTCAAAATACTTAAATTTTTAGATGATTAAAATTATAGGTGATATAATGTTAGACACATGGATAAATGGCGACTGCCAAAAAGTCAGTCCTGAAGCACCTGTACTTGTGGTAAAAGAAAATAACAAAGAATACAACGTAGGAGGCGCTGGAAACCTGTCGTTAAACCTGTCAAATTTGGGCACACACACGTCTCTTTATGGATCCGTGGGTAGCGACATCCCCGGGGCAAAAATACGTGAAATCTTAATGCAAAAGGAAGTCAAATCATTCATATCACTGGATAGCAAATACACCACTACCAAAACTAGAATCATAGGACAAAACGGTCAACATTTGATTAGAGTGGACAAAGAGGAACAATATCAAGGAAATGTGCCGGTAGAAAAATTGTTAGAAGATTTAACAGATAGCGATACAGTAATAATAAGCGATTACAATAAAGGCGTAATTAAAAAAGACACTGTGCAAAAAATTTTACAAAAATGTAAAAACGTTTATGTAGATCCCAAACAAAATTTTAAGATATATTCTGGCGTGTTTGCTGTTAAACCTAACATGAAAGAATATGAATCATGGTTTGGCGTTTATGATCCAGAATTGGCAAAGCAACACTGCGAAGCAAATGGTTGGCAATGGCTTATAGTAACTGATGGAGCAAATGGAATTCATTTAACAAACAAAGATTCATACACACACATAAAAGGTGAAGAAGTTGAAATAGCAGATGTTAGCGGAGCAGGAGATTCTGTGCTGGCTGTTATTGCACATTATATAAAAGACAATGACATGGTATCATGTTGTAAACTTGCAGTCAAAGGTGCTCAAAAAATAATACAAAAAAGAGGCGTATCTATAATTTCTAAAAAAGATATCGAAGACACATTGGTATGGACAAATGGTGTATTTGATATTTTACACAATGGACATTTAGAATTGTTAAAATTTGCAAGCCAGCAAGGAGATGTATTAATTGTTGGCATTAATTCAGATGCAAGTGTTAAAAGATTAAAAGGTGAGGGTCGTCCTTTAAATGATGAAAAAATAAGAGAACAACAACTTTTACAGTTACCATGGGTAGACAAAGTAGTTGTGTTTGATCAAGATACTCCATTGCAGTCAATACAAGCACATAAACCTGATGTTATTGTAAAAGGTGGAGATTACACAGTAGAGACAACGGTGGGTAACGAACTTGCTGAAGTAAAAATTTTTCCGACCGTAGAAGGTTTTTCTACAACAAAAATAATGGAGAAAGTAAAAAATGCAGAAAAAAATACAAAATAATAAAATTATAATTGATAACTTGTTGCCTGAACATGAAGCAAAAGTTATAATTGATCGTTATTATGGTGAACACTTTCCTTGGTATTTCAAGAACTATGTTGTAGACGAGTCTCAAGTTGTAGAAGAAAGCAAGAAGCATCAATATCAATTTACTCATCATATACTCCGTGAAGATGGCAACATAGTTACAGAACAGGACAATTGGCAGATGTTGTTTCCTATTTTTAATAGAATACATCCTAATACGTTTGTGAGGATTAAGGCTAATTTAGTTCCAAGAACTGAAAAAATTTATGTGCATGGCTTTCATTGTGATTGTATGGTGCCTTTAAGTATAACAGGTATCTATTACATGAATACAAATGATGGATACACTGCTTTTGCTGACGGAGATAAAATAGAAAGTGTTGCAAATAGAATTGTATTATTCCCTAGTCACATGGAACATTCAGGTTCTACTTGCACAAATGCTAATTCACGTGTAGCATTAAACATTAATTTTATTCCAAGATACATTGAAGAATCTATGTACAAAGAAATTCTTACCACAGAACAATGGAATGAAATAGTAAAATGGTGTGATAAGATAGACTAAGATGAGACTGTTTACATTTGGTTGTAGTTATACAAATTACTATTGGCCCACTTGGAGTGATTTGCTAGGGTATCAATTTGAACAACATCAAAATTGGGCAATTAGCGGTCTGGGTAATAATGCTATTATGCAACGTGTCAACGAAGCACTCACAAAAAATACTTTAACAGAAGAAGATTGTGTTGTTGTACAATTCACAGATTTTAATAGATTAGATATTCATTCAATTGGTATTTTGCCTTTTGGAAATTGGCGAGCAGGTGGTAACATTTGGATGAAAAGTGTTGAAGAACCTTGGATACAACAGACTTGGAACGAAGAAAGTTATATGTATATGAGTCACAACTATATTAGTATGACGATGAATTTTTTAAAAACATTGCCTTGTAAATGGGCTGTTACTAGCAGTGTTGATGTGCCTTCTCTTATAAAAGATAAAAAGTTTGTACACAATAAAGAAATATATAATGGTTGGGTACAAGCAATTCAACCATATGCAGATCAAAAACACTCTCCAGTCATTAATGTTACCTATAAAGATCAGGATCCAATAAGTTTTTTTACTAAAAGGAAAAAAATTGAAAAAGATAAACATCCATCAATTAACACTCATGCTAATTGGGTTAAAGATAATCTTGCACCAAAACTTAATATAGACATAACCAATAACACTTTTTTACAACACTATTTGACAAATGATGAATTAGATGTTAACATGGTTGAAATGGACAATGCTTATTATAATAAATTTAATTGGAAAGGTGACTTTCAATACTTTGGTTTTTAAATGAGAATATTAGTTACAGGTGGCGCTGGTTTTATAGGACAAAATTTAATACAGCATATAGAAAAAGATCATACAGTTGAAGGATTTGAATATACTCCAAATGTTTATCCTGATCCATCCAAGTATGATTGGGTAATACATTTAGGAGCAATTAGTTCCACTACTGAAACTAATGTTGACAAAATACTTACACAAAACTATGAATACAGTATGCGTCTGTTACAGATGTGCGAACAGATGGGTACAAATTTTCAATATGCCAGTTCCGCAAGTGTATATGGCGATACAAAAAATTTCAATGAAGAAGATTCAGTAGGACCTCAATCTCCATATGCGTGGAGCAAATATTTGTTTGACCGTTTTGTAAAAGAAGCAGGAGAGTTTAATGTATTAGTGCAAGGATTTAGATATTTTAATGTTTATGGCCCAATGGAAGATCATAAAGGCAATCAGATGAGTCCTGTAAGTAAGTTTATAAATCAAGCAAAACAAACTGGTGTAATTAAAATATTTGAAGGAAGTGAAAATTACACACGTGATTTTGTTAGTGTACATGATGTTTGTGAAGTCCACAAACAAATGCTCTTAGCAGATACTTCTGGTGTGTTCAACGTTGGCACCGGTACCAACATAAGTTTTAAACACGTGGCTGAGGTAATAGCAAATAAATTTAATGCCAAAATAGAAGAAATACCAATGCCGGAAAATATCAAAAAGCATTACCAAAGTTACACACGGGCTGATAATTCTAAAGTAAATAAATTTGTAAATGTAGATTGGAGTACAATTGAACAATATGTCGAAAAATTTTAATAAAGAAGGTAAGATTGAAAAAGGTTGGGGATATGAAGTTGTGTGGGCATCCAACGAACACTACTGTGGTAAGTTTTTAGTATTCACTAAAAAAGATGCAAAATTTTCAATGCATTTTCATAAAAACAAAGATGAAACTTGGTTTGTAAATGATGGCGAATTTAAATTAAGATATATTGACACAAAGACAGCAACTTTATATGAAAAGCCATTAAAAACTGGTGCTACATGGCATAATCCTCCATTGATGCCACATCAACTTATTTGTACAACAGATACAGGTAGTGTTACAGAAGTTAGCACAATGGATGATCCAGATGACAATTACAGAGTTATTCCTGGTGATGGACAAAAGACACCAGTAAGTCCTACTGACCAACAAAGTTTAGCCAAAAAATTACTTTAAAATATTATTGAATTACGCTTGTGCTTCTGACCAACGCAGTGTAACTGTTGCTGGAACACCACCTGTTCCTGCTGTTCTATAAACGTTAATTGCTAATACGTCTGGACCATTAGGGAAAGTACCTCTACCACCTAATGTAGTATTTGTTAACTCTTGGATTGATGAAAGTGATAATGTTGATCTTTCACCTGGCTGTGCAACGAAAGAGAAAATACTCTGTCCTGGTTGTGCGTAAGGTGGTTGACCAAATTGGAATGATATCGCTGTACCACCTGCAATAGTTCCACTAAAGGATTGGTTAAATGTTACCCTGTAATAGTTTGTTGCTCCAAATTGTGCCAATGATGCAACAGATACAATTGATGCACCTGCCGGAAACTCTGTACTTGTTGCAAAGTCTACTTCTGTTCCTGTTGTAGCACCAAGTGCCAACCAAGATGCTTCTTGGAAGAACAAGTAGTTAGAGTTTGATATATCTCCACCGTATTCAAAGTCTACTGCTTGTCCTGAACTTAAACCTGTGTGTCTTTGTGAGAAGTAAACAAGATAGTAACTTCCCCTGTCTTGTATCTGTGTTACAGTAGTCCCTGCTGGGAATTGTCCCGATGTAACTTTCATACCTACTACGTGACCTTTATTCTCCCAATCATTTTGTAAGAAGTAACCATAGTTTCTGTTACCACCTAGGTTGAACCAGTGATTAGCAGAACTAGTCATTGCGTTAGTTGTAAGTGCTGTTGCAGTTGTGGTTGTTGTACCTGAGTTCCATACAACCGAACCACCTGGTGCAATTTGAGCAAATGAAGGCTGACCACCTTGTGCAACTCCAGTCAAGTCTGTCCAACCAATATCGCTTGGATCAACTGGATAGTTTTGTGGATTTAAAATTCCATTAATTACAATCTGTCCATTAGTGCCCGAAGCCGGTTCATCAGAAGTAATTTCTAGTCCGTCCAATAGCAACTGGGCTCTATTCAACAAGTCTCTATCGCCTAAATCTCCTGTCAATGCATTTGATACTGACGGTGCTAGTCTTAATAGGAATACTGTTTGTCTTGTTGTTGTGATATCCAAACCTGATGCTGAGTAACTGAATAAGTATCCTCTATCTTCATCAAAGTTACCATCTGTAATAAATGCTGATCCCCAGTGTGATATAATAGGTGATGTTGTGTTAGATATTAAAACAACACCTGTATTTCTAAAGTGTTCTGAAGCCGGACCAGCCGAATATGATCTTGTGGCACCTGAAGCAAAGTTTGTTAACTGTGCCGCACGTGTACATCCTGTTAGTTTATCTCCTGATACACCTGTAAACGTAATAATTTCATTATCAACATAAACTGTTCCACCTGTAGTTGGAAAGAATGATGCATCTATTAATGGTAATTCTGTTGCAGTTGCATTAACGTTAGATTCTAATTTTCCACTAGGACCTTCGTTTGCAACTTCATAACGCACAGGTTGGTTACCTGTTCTCATAAATGCTTCTGTGTTTACGTTTGAATTTCTCATTCTGTGAGCAAACACAAAGTCACCATTTGATCCTCTAGTCATGAAATCAATAAATCCAGCCCCGTACCATGAAAACTGTATCCCGATCATCTGCATTTTGCCTGGATCAAAATTGTATCCACTCGGACCATTGCCGTCAATTGTATCTAAATTAAATTCGCTTTGTTTTGCAACTTTATCTAATACTAAACAAGCCTTGACACCTGCTGAAACATTTACTCCTCTGTAATCTGGAGTAACAAACATCTGTGTGTTTGAATTTACTTGAGCAACAACGTGTGTCATTCCTCTTACTACAATTCTGTCACCTGCTTTTAATTGTTCTCTAAATCTTGTTCCTTCACCTGTTATTGAGTTAGAGTCTGGTGTTGCTGTTACTGTACCTGTAATTTGTCTTGTTGAAGTTCTTTGTACAGCCGCTAAATTACCACCATCATACTGCCAGAAAATTCCGTTTTGATCATCAAACGTTCCTGAACGAACAGTTGCACCGTTCCAGTTTGACAATGATACTTGAGGTTGATCCTCAAATTCTGCAACAGTACTTCCTAAAGACTGCACTGCTAATACAGTAAATTGTCTTTCACTTACCACACTTGCAACAGTGTAGAATCCGTTGTATCCTGAAGTACCAATACCAATCAGTCTTACTCTTGATCCAACTTGTAGTCCGTGATCAGTATCATCTGTTGTTACTGTAATTGTTGAACCTACTGCTGTTGCGTCAGCAGTAACATTTAGTAAGTCATAACTTGGTGCAAACAAGGCACCAGTTGTGTACATAATACCTTTACCTGATTGATATCTAATGTATTTTTTAGATTGACGTATTGCCTGTGCACCGTGTTGTGGACCACCTGTACCTAATTGAACACCACCATCAAATGGTCTGTGAACAAAGAAGGAGTCTGGTCTTACATATATAAATCCTTGCCAAGCACTGTCAGTAATTGTTCCTGGTGCTCTTACTTGATATTGTAATTGTGTTAATGTAGGAATCGACGTTGCTAAAAACGGTCCTGATGCTAATAAGTGATTGTTATTACCATCATCTGATTGAATTGTTACCAAGAAAGCATCTCCTGGAACAAGTCCATGTGGTGTTTCAAAATCAATCTGCATAGTTGCCAATGCACTGTAAACTAATTGTGTGTTTTGTGGAATACTGCTTGACGTTGGTTCTGATATTGTTACACTAGAATATACTGAAATACCAGTACCACCTGCCGCAACACCTGAGTGTGTATTTGTTAAAATTCCACCTGTTGTGTTTACGCCCTGCACTGTTACAGTGATATCATTTGCTGGTGAACTACCACCTAAACTTTGTCCTTGAAGTGTAATTCTATCACCAACTTGATAATTTGAACCTGTACCTGATACAATTACTTCTACATAATCCGTTGACGAAGCAGTAGTTGATCTTTGAACACTGAAAGTTGCACCAACACCTTGTGGTTGTCTGTTTGCTCCTGAAACTCCTAAAGTACTTGCACTACCTTGGTTAGCAGTACCTGAAATATTTGCACCTGTTATACCACCTGATGCGTTGACACCTGTAACTGTTATTGTTGCATCATTTGTCGGTGATGTTCCAAATAAGTCTGTGCCTGGAATTACAAAAGTTTGATCAGTTCCGTAATCATTACCTGTGTTTGCTACTGAAATTGAATATGATCCTGCATTCAATGTTACATCAAAAGAAGCATTTTGACCAACTTGATTTGTTACTGACGCATTTGTGTATTCTTGTACATTTACCGCTGTACCTGTTACTGTGATAGTTGCTATTCCACCAGCACCATCTACAGAATCAACTGTTATTGTACAATCATTTCCTGGAGATGTTCCACCTAAGTCAGTACCAGCAACTACAATTTGATTTGTTGCGTTGTATCCAGTACCTGCTGGATCTATTGTTGCACTGTATACTGTGCCTGTTCTAGTTACAGTAAAGTTTGCACCTATACCATCACCACCTGTGTAGGTTGGATTTGTGTAATCCACTACTGCATCTGTGGCAGTACCTGTTACTGTAAATGTGTTTATAGAAGAGTCACCATTTATAGATGCAACTTTAATAATGGCATCGTTAGTTCCTGTGACGCCACCTAAACCTGCGCCTTCTGATTTTATAATATCTCCAACTTTATAATTTGCTGTACCACCATTTGCGGCAGTACCACTGTTAGTAAACGTTGCAACTCCTCTTGCTGGTGTTGTTAAAGAAGCAATGTTAATTGTTAAATCATGTGTTGGTGATACACCACCTAAAGAAGTTCCTGGAATTACAATGTCTTGACCTTGTCCATAGTTTTGTCCTGCATTGTTTACTGTGATTGTGTTGTAAGAAGTTCCTGATAATGCAATGTCAAATGAAGCACCATTACCAATTAAGTTGGATCCTGAATCTACATCTAAATATGTTTTACTGTTTACTGCTGTACCTGTTGGCGTTTGCCCAATTATTCCACCACTACCATCTATCGCGTCAACTGTAATTGTACAATCATTTGCAGGACTAGTACCACCTAACAGTGTGCCGGCTATTAATAATGTTTCATTAATAACAAATCCTGATCCTAATCCAGTTGTTGTTGCAGAATATGTTGTTCCAGTTCTTGTTACTGTGAACGTTGCACCTGCACCTGAGGCACTTGCTGTATAATCACTTACGCCTATGTTGTAACTTTCTAATGCATCTGGAGCCGTTCCTGAAGTTGTAAAAGTTGTAATTGCACCTGATCCGCTTACTCCTGTAACTCTAACAAATAAATTTTCATTTGATGTACCGCCGAATGTTCCTCCAGCAAATTGTATAACATCATTTACAACGTATCCTGTACTTGCATCATCTCCACCTAGTACCGCAGAGTAGGCGTTGTTGTTAATTGTTACATCTAATTCTAAACCTGACCCTGAACCTCCAGCAACTGATCCTTCTACTGCTGTGAAACTTGGATTTCTTAAACTTGCGGAATAACTGTTATTAGTTTTTGTAATATCCCAGCCACCACCTGTACCATTTCCGTTTTGATACGTTCCTGTAATTGCTGTTTTAGAACCTGATCCAGTAAATGCATCACCATCTAATGTAAATGTTAAAACTTCTCCGCCTGTATCAATTGAAGCAACACTAATTGTTAAATCATTAGCCGGAGTCGCTCCACCTATTAAGTCTCCTGTAATTACAATCGCATCACCTACTGCATAATTTTCACCAGAATTTGAAACAGTAATACTGTAAACTCCAGCATTATTGAAAACATCACAAGCAAAATTTTGTCCTGCTGGATTTTGATTAAATCCACCAATGTTTCCATAAGTTGTTCTATCACCAATTAAGTTTCCTGTTAGTCCAGAACTTAATGTTAAAGAGTTTCCTGATACGTTTGTAATTGCAACACCAAATCCATCACCTCTATCTATAATACTGTTTTGTAATATTCCTGCGGAATCAACAACATTTATTTCTGTTGCTCCTGCTGTGTAGTCACCTTCAATTTCAGGTGTAGCAAGTGTTGAACCTGTTCCTGTAACGGCAGTAATTTGTGCACCAGTTGCCATTCCACTTCCAGTTATAGGTGCACCTATTTCTGGAGTTTGTGCATCTTGGAAAGGAATAATAGAAACTCCTGCAAGTCCACCTATAGGCAAAATAAAGTTTCCGTTTGCACCGTTTGATGATACACTAAAAGTTGGTCTACCAATTGTTGCACCAGAATAAAATCCTGCCGCTCTTAATTGTGTGAACGTTGTACTAATTGTTGTTGGGTTAGAAACACCAACTTTTGCTTTTGCGTAATATGTAAATTGTCTATTTGTAGGAATAGTGTTTACTACAAAAGAACCTTGTGCTCTTCCACTTCCAGGTACACCGTTTGTAAAACCAATAATTGTAAATGCATCACCAGGTTCAAAATTGTGCGGACCTGTTGTGTTTACTGTTATTAAAGAAGAACCAATACCATTAGTTCCTGCAGAAGCGTCTGTAGTTACATCATCTACATCAATATCAGTTCCTGGAATTTCATAAATTGAAGGATATCCTCTTTGTGTTCCAATGGCTTGCCACTTCGTAGGCTGTAAACCATATTCAAAGTCAGCATCAAGCATTGATTGAGCAGGTGCTACTCTCATTCTTTCAATAGCATCTGTTCCAAAATCAAAAGGTCTTGTTCTTATTACTTTGTCCTCAACAAACATTTGTATTGTATCAGTTGAAGAAAAAGTACTTGTATCAAAGTTTAAAAATACAGTTGTGATTGTATCGGTATTTTGTAAAAATGTAGGATAGTCTGCATCGTCTTCTTGTTCATAAGAAACTTCAGCACCCAGCGTTGCATCAGCAAAGTTATATAAAACTTTGTTACGTGTTGTATTTGTAATTAATAATATATCTTCTAATCCAATTTTTGTTGGCGCTTTTATTGAACTTATTTCATTTCTTTCCAATGCTGGTAAATTATCTAACCCATTATCAATTACATCGGTGATTATAAATGTTAATGCTGTTATTCTTGCAGAAGCACCGGCTTCACCAGCCGCAGTACCAAAATATTGTGTTGTTACTACAGGTGATTGTTGTGAAGTATAAGCAGTTCTTGTTAAAATAAAATTGTTTATTACATCTCTTATATGATTTTTTACAAGTATTTCAGGTTGTCTATCTCCGTCAATTTGCGGAGTGGATCCAATCCAATATTTTGATGCATTGAATCTTGTGTCTTGGTTACCGTTGTATCTTAAATCATTTAAAAATCCTGTGATGTTGAATCCCATGTCTCTTTCACATTTTGCAGAATTGTATGTGTATCCAGCAAAAATGTAAGGACTGCTTACCAATGTTGGTAAGTTTATAATACCGTTATCTAGTACGTTGATAAAGCCATTTGCAAGGTTTGTAAATGTTGTTGTGCCAGTTGGTTCTGCACTGCCACCTGATGTATCTTGACTTGTTACACTTTGTAAATTACTCCAGTTCACTCCTGGTAAAATGTAACTGTTACAAAGATCTCTTGCAAATTCAAAATATGCTACTTCTGGCTCACCGTCTCCCGGTATGTTAAGTGATCCATCTGTATAGTAACTTTGTGCAAAAGCGACCATGTTTTCATTTCCACCATATCTTACATCATTTCTTAATCTTGTTATGTAATCGTCTATTACAGTTTCAAGTGCTAAAACATCATAACCATATCCTGCGAATGGAGGTACTGCTGATCCAACTTGTTGCGCCACGTAAGCGGCTACTTCGTCTTTAATGAATTCTTTGTTATTATCTAATCTAGCAACAGCATTTGGAAAATTATTTGCCGCTGTGTCAGTTGCTACTCTGTCTGAAACATACGCAACAGATTCATCTTTTAAAAATTCTAAGTTATTTTGTATTAAATCGAATGCATTAGGAAATAGATTTCCAGACTTTGGTATTCCTGGTTGAAATATATAATTTACTACCTTACGTTTTGCCATTTATTAAACTCCTAACGCAATAGCCAACACTGTACTCGTGCTGTCTACATAATTTTTGTTACTCACATCATTAGCATCAGTAGGGGCACTTGTTACTGTTGCACTAGTAAAAGCACCAGTTGCCGGTACACTTGCTCCTATTGTAGTGTTATTTAACGTTCCTTGGGTCGTTTCCAACAATGAAAAAGAACCTTTTCTTGCAGTGGTTTGACCAATATCTACGTTGTCTAATGTGCTTAAATTAATAGGACTAACAGTTAATTTACCTGTGCCTTGTGGACTTACAACAACATCTGCATTAACAGGCGTTAAAGTAGTCTGTCCAACACTTGTAATTGAACTTGCGTTTATGTCCATGTTAGAAATAAATCCACCACCTGCTGGATTTATTGAAACTGTGCCGTATGATCCTGTTGGTTGCAATGAAATTTCTGCATCTTGACCATTACTAATTAAATCTCCTGTGTTTAAAATTGCACTGAAACTTCCTATACCTGTAAATGTTGGATCTGCAACACTTATAGTACCAAAAGGATTGCCATCTCCATCGCCGTAGAATATAGTATCTGGAGTGTCAACAGGCACTGTAATTGTAATTGTTCCTGTGCTTTGATTTTGTGCATTTGCTCCTGTTAAAGTAGTTGCTACTGGAATGTTTAGATATGATGTAACATCTATCTGTGTTGTAATATAATTTTGTAATCCTGTTAAATATTCACCAAAGTTGCTTCCAACACCGTCATAAGCAAATAATCTTAGAGCACCATTTTTGTAACTGTACAAAGTTTCTCCGCCAGGTTGGATTGCACCACTTGTTAATTGATCAGCGATATCATTTTCTGCTTTTGCAAAAGCGTAAATTGTGTCTTGAGCACTTTTTAACTCTAAACCGTTTGCTATTCCACCTGTGTAAGGCCAATCTAAATTGTTTGTTCCATTAAACATTAAAAATTTTCTGCCTGATAATGGAGTGACAGGTGTCCAAATCATTTGAGTCGAATCTTCTGCTTGTAAAGGATTTAAAGTTAACGAATAAAACGTGTCAACTCTGTTACTTTGGGAATCAAACGTAACTTTGTGTTGATCAAAATGAAGTAAACTGGATATTAATACTAAATTTTTTACATTTGTTTTTTGTGTTTGAATAAAATATTGTGATGCTAATTGACCTCCAACACCATACCCTATAAACGTAATGTCTCTAGTGTCAACGTTATCATAAGTTTCTAATTTTGTTAAAATACTATCTATTAAAGCCTGATCATCTGCTTGACTTGTACTGTAACCAACATTCCAAGTATTTTTATATCCTTGTGGAGCAATTAATATTTTGTCTGTAATAAAGTTTACATTATCTGTAACAGATGTCATTGTAGCACCAACGTCATGTAAAGCAATTACAACAGGTATTCTTTTTCCATTCAATTTTGTAATTGTTGCAACATCCGGTACTGTAACTTTTACTTTTCTATCAAAATCTGCTTCTTGTATCCAAGATTGTGTAAAAGTCCATTCTTCATTAGTAATTGTATTCCCAGTAACAACATTAGCATGGCTTAATCCAGTGCTGAATAAATTTCCTGGTACATTTGGATTAGCATCTGATGGTGAAAAGAAATTAAATCCTAAACTTGTTAAGTTCAAAGATAAAGTTTTTGATTCGCCTCTTGTTAGAGTAATTGTTGGATTGCTTCCGGCAAAATTAGCAAAATTAAAATCGCCTGCACTTTCTGTAACAGTAAAATCTGGCGGAGTGGTTGCCGCTTCGGGAATAAAAGTCTGCGTAAGTGTTCTAACAACAACGTTACCTGCTGTATCAACTGTAAAGCCAGGACTTTTAAAACCAGATTGTGTTTCGAATTGTTTGTAGTTGATAGCCATCTTTTTCTATATTTATTAAAATTTATTTTGCAATTTTAATAACCACTTCCTCCACCTTCTCCTTGATTTACATTTGTATTGTCATAGTTATTTCCCGATCCAATTAATTCTGCATCTCCACCCTGCAATGCATTCTGTGTTTGGAAATAAGTTGCACTAAAAATTACTTTGGCTCCTGCATATGTTGTAGTTGGTGTTTTCTGTGCAGGATTTAATATAATTCTTACGTAAGAATTGTTCACAGTGCTAGTAATATTAACTAAATCATTGCCCATATTACTTCTACCATATACAGTAACTGAACTGTTAGATGGTGTAGCACTTACCAATACTTTTATTATCTCTTTATTGTTCGTGTCATAGTCAACAGACATGGTATATTCTGCTGTACAAAATGTATTCACGTGAAATTGGTCCATTATTGTGTCAGTGCCAACAACCACATATGGGCCGTTGTAGGACAATTGAAGTCCATTTTTCAACAATAATGTGTTCCTAATTCCCTTGCCAAATAGTCTTGATACGTCAAACATAAGTGTAATCTACTTCTTTTACGTGTATTTACCTATTTTTAATGGAATTGAAAAACTACTTTTTTTTGTGTTTGTGCTTGATCATGAACTTGACTGAATTGACCACTTTTTGCTCTTGATTTTCGTCCATTTCCATGATTCCTTCATTTAAACGGTCGGAGTATTCGTCCTGTGTAATACGTATTGGACTGTATATACGGCTGTCTTTGCCCAAATCAATGATATCTACTTTGTCATTTTCTGGGAAAGATGTGTTAATAGGAAAAGTACTACCTATTAGCACTGTCATAGTCTTACCAAATGAATATGCAATATGTTGCCCTACAGAGTCGCATCCAAGAAAATGATCTGCTTGTTTAATTAAAGCGGCCCATATTCTTATATGTGTTTGTAATGGAAGTGCTACTGGTTGATTAATTCCACCATGTGTTTTAAATTCTAATGGAAATTCACTCATTACCATTACGCCGTAATCTTTGCTTAACTTTTTAATTATTGCCCATAAATTTTTTAATTCTATGCTTCTACCTGTAAGGTCAATGACCTCAGATTCTGACTTTTTATCAGCACCTCTTCCAAAAGGTTGTATTAAAACAATTTTATTTTTCTTAGTTTTCTCTTTTACTTCAGTTAGCATTTGTCTTGCCATCAATATCTCTTCTTTTGAAAGGAAAATTCTTGGTTTAGGCAAGTCACGAAGTCCTTTTTTGTTAATTGCTATATCATATGCTTCCGCAAGACTACATTTTTGATTGTAGTATTCCCATACTCTATAAGGTTCAGGTGAAATAAGGTTTCGATCTTTTAACAAATCTTGAAATAAATTTTTATGCCAATTATCATATGCTCTGAAGTGTAGTAATGGATGTCCTTTATAAGCATCAGTACCACCTTCACATACAATTATAAAATCATCATCAGGATTTTCTTTTGCATATAATTCTAAAGCAGGTATTGAACTGATATGCCTACCAGCACCGCCATTCATAAAAAAAGCACTTTGTCTATCCATTTTTCACCTTCACTAATTTTCCATATTCAATTAGATATAGATACTCTATATCTGAGTTTTGTAAAGTTCTTACAGCATCATCTACAGTTTCTACCAAAGGTTCGCCACCTAAATTAAATGAGGTATTAAACACTATTGGACATTCTGTAATTTCATGGAACTTTTTAATTAATCTGTAATACAATTCATTGTCTTCTTTTTTAACACTTTGAATTCTACAAGTACCGTCGACGTGTATAATGCTTGGTATTTTTTCTTCTACTCCTGGTTTACAATTTACTGCGTACATCATGTGTGGAGTGTCTTCCATACCACGTAAATCAAACCATTCATGTGTGTATTCATGCAGTATAGAACCAGCAAATGGTCTAAAGTATTCTCTTCTTTTCACTCTATTAACATAATCTTTACCGTCTTTAAAACGAGGATCAAATAATAAACTTCTATTCCCTAATGCTCTTGGACCGTTTTCAGATTGACCTTGCCATAATGCAACAATATTTTTTTCAGTTAAAAGTTTTGCTACTTCTTCATCAGTGCAATCTACAACTTCAATACCGTTTTCGTCATTGTATTTCATTATGTCTTCGTTAGTTAAATTATACTTAGGGCCGAGATAAAGGGTTTTTGTTGTGTCTTTATCTGTGCTTTGTGATAATGAGTAGTAGTACAATAAAGCCGCTCCCATAGCCGTTCCTGCATCATTTGATACTGGCTCTACATATATTTCTATACCATCTTTACGCAAAGTGTCTAAGTAATAGTAGTTTGCAACACAGTTTAATCCATATCCTCCTGATATAACAACTTTTTTCTTGCCTGTCATTTCTACTGCTTTGTAAATTAATTTTCTAACTTCTTCTTGTGTTTGTGTTTGACAAGCATAAGCAAGATCTCTTCTACTCTGTAATGTTGTTAAATCTTTTTGGTCAACTTGTAATTTTTCTTCTAAACTGTGATAGTTGTCATAATTTACAAGAGCCGCATTAGGATAAGTTGGAATAATAACGTTCCTGTTACTTAATGTACCTTTTCCATTATGAACAAAAAGTTCAGGAATTTCTTTATTTGGTTTTCCATATGGAAATAATCCCATTGTTTTACCTGCTTCAATGGCACTGAATCCACAGTATTGAGTTACTGCTTCGTATACTTTTACAATTCCTGCTCTATCAGAAAATACTGCTTCGTGTGTGCTTCCTGGTTCTCCCATGGAATCTGATGGATATGCAGGAATATATGCACATTGACAATTTTCACTAGTACCATAGTGTTTGTATTTTGTAATAAAATCATTTGGATATGAACAATCAAATATTGTTTCTGTTTCGAAAACAGTCATCTGATGACCTGCACTATGCGTTGCAGGAATAAAAGTTCCAGCACCGTCAACGATCAAAGCCGCGGCATCGTCCCAACCTGATCTGTAAAAAGCCAAAGCGGCGTGCAATTTGTGATGAATGTGAGAAAGATCAATGACTTGTGGATGATCTGGAGATTTTGCTGTTCCTTTTTTATCAATTAATCCTAACTTTCTTGCTAGTCCTGTGTATACATCGTCACCATTGTAATCTACTCTACCTGTGCTTCTATCTTTAAGCGATTGTGTATGTGCAATAACTAGATAATCAATTTTATCTGTGTATTCTAATATTTTAACCATTGATGCATATGGTCCACCATCATATTTTACACGGCTTAATCTTTCTTCTTCCATAGAAAAAACTATTTTTCCATCTTTTAATAAACATACTCCGGAATTATGCCCTCTGGCTATTGCGGCTATGTATCCTGTTTTCTTACTCATCAGTTTCTCTTCCCTGTATTGTGTCTATGACATAGTCTTCTATTTCTGGCGTCATAAACATTAGGTTTTCATTAACACGACTTATTCTTTCATCGAATGTAATTCTAATAGGATCATATTGTCTATCATTTTGTCCAAGATCAATAATGTTTACATCTTTTGTATCTGGATAAGATGTATTTTTTGGAAATGTTGCACCTGTTATAACAGTGGACGGTGTTCCTAAACTGTAGGCAAAGTGTTGTCCAACAGAATCACAACCAACAAAATGATCCACTTGTTCAATTATAGATGCCCATATTCTTAAATCTATATTTTCTGGTTGTGCTATATCCATTTCAAAATTTTCTTTTTTAAGTTCAATTCCAAAGTCACTCATTACAATTACACCAACCTTTTCTTTGTGTAATTTTTTAATAATACTTTTGAAATTTGTATACTCTATACTTCTATTACTAGGGTCAACAAAACTTGAATCGATTTGTTTTATTGCTCTTCCAAAAGGTTGAAATACAACATACTTGTCTGCTTTTATTTTTTCTTTGCATTCATTTAAAATTTCAGTTGCTTTCAATTTTTCTTCTTTAGAAAGATAAAGTTTAGGTTTATCTAATTCTCTAACGCCTTTATCATTTAATATGATATCAAATGCTTGTGATAGGTTACACTGCTGTGAAAAGTATTCATACACTCTGTATGGTTCTGGACTTATTATATCTCTCTTTTTTATATGTGTATGGAATAAATTTTTATGATACATATCATAGGCTTTACTATCCAATGTTGGATGCCCATCTAATATGTTACATTTGCCTTCAATGACGACAATAAAATCTTCGTCACCTGATTCTTTTTGATATTTTTCTATTGCAGGAATGGCACATAAGATTCTTCCTATACCACCGTTTAGAAATATTGCTTTGGATCTTTTATTTTGAGTGTTCATGTAACTGTATGTATCGAGAACACACAGTTACATGATTAATTCTTGGATCTTAAAGTTCTGGGAATGCTGGAAAAGGTATTTTCCAGTGTTTTACACCTGCATATTTTGTTGGTGCGTTGTCCAACCATGTTATGTAGGCGTTAAGTTCTGTAACTTTTTCTGCAGGGTGATTACCACTGTCTATTTCTGCTTGAATAATTGCTTTTTGATTAGCATATGTATCATTGAAAGAATCATCTGCTATTGCATGAGCTCTGAAGTCAGGACCAGTGTAATTTGTACCATCAAACTTTAAAGTTCCGTGCAAGTATATTTGTGATATACAACCCGTATTATCGTTCCAATAGTACGTCCATGTTTCTGCATTACCTTCTGCATCAGTTGTTCCGATGTCTTCTTCGTAATCTGCAACATCACCTGTTTCATAATATCCTGTAATGTATGCCGCTTGTAATGGATTTTGTTGTGCGTCTATCACGTGGAAGGAAGTTCCTTCTCTTGCTGGAATACCATTATCCAACTCCGCTTCTGTGTCGCCTTCAGCAATTACGGCTCCAATCGTTCCATCTGAGTCCGATTTTTCTACTTTCCAGTATCTTGGACCTTTGAACGTAGCCGATTGCGTATTGCCATCGCTAAAGTCATTCACATATGGCTCGTTTGGCATTGGTATATCAAAGTTAACTGTAATTGCCATTTGTTTTGCTCCTATATTTTATACTTCTATTTAGCAGATTCCTTAATTAGTCTGCTAAAAACTTAATTCTTACGCCACCGAATCCACCTCTGATACCGTGATCTCTAACATCAGGACAAGCATTCGGACCAATACCACCTGTACCAACTGGTAGGTAGTTTGCACAACCTTGCATTTCATAACATCCACAAGATCTGTCCGATCTCCAACAATAACTGTTTGGAGTTCCCATTCTAGGTGCTCTAGAAGTTGAGTTTAGTGCCGCATAAAACTGGAATAATTGGTTACCTGACCATTGTGACATCGGAGTTCCATCTGATTCAGTTTGGAAAGTAATCAATGCGCCTTCTTCAGCAAATAAACCTGCTGGAGTTGGCACGTGTCTTTGGAATTGACATTTACAATGCGGATAACATCCAAAGAAACTTACACATCCAACATTTCCACAACAACATACGTCTCCACCATAACCAAAGGCACACCATGCACCTGAGCAGTGATTACAAATCACTCCACAATAGTTTTCGTTACATCTTGTACCACAGAAACCGTTTGCTCTGAAACAACAGAATAATGAGTGTGTATTTGGGTTACAGAAAGAAGTACCACCTCTTCCACCTTCAGCACACATACATAGGTCACCGTTAGACGCTGTTACAATACAAATTCCTGTTGCATTTGAACATCCTGAAAAACATAATGGGTGAGCGTAACATGGCATTCCTGTACAGCCAGTTACTGTGTCACCTTGTTCTACTTGAATAGATTTTTTAACGTATGCACCAGCATTTCCTGGTAATCCGTCACCACAACAACACATTCTTGAACCTGATCCACCAGCACCCCATATTTCAATTAGTGCGGCGCCGTTTGCTGGAGCAGTCCAACAAATACCATTACAAAAGTTTGTGAAATCTGAACCAGGAGTCCACGACCAGATATAACCTTTTTCTAGGTTTTCTTCCTGAGGTACAGCAGTGTTTCTTTGTATTAAAAGTCCTTTAAGTGTTGCCATATGCTCTATTTACTCCTATTGGTATTCCGGATATGTTGGATCTTCATCCGTATCCGCTATAAATCTTATTCTAATCATTCCATGTCCACCTCTGTGTGCGTGATCTCTTACTCCATCACATGGTGTTGGTCCTTGTCCTGGAATACCTGCTGGCATAAATGCTGTACAGCCGTTCCATTCATAACATCCACAACTTGTATTACCTGTCCAACAAGCACTGTAAGCCGAACCTTGTGTTGGATTTCTTCCCATTAAGTTTAATGGGTGAGTTGCTCCCATGTGTCCACCTGCACCTGAGTGTCTGTATCTTCTACCGTTTTGGTCAACTGCATAGTGAATTTCTCCACCACATTCTGACCACATACCTGCTGGTATTCTTAAAATCATTATCTTACCACAGTTACAGTTTGGTTGACATCTTTCAAATCTTGCACAAGAGAAACCACCATAACAGTTGATATCTCCACCGTATGCTTGAGCACACCAATCAGTATCAGCGGCACCTTTGTAATTACATACAACTCCACAACCATCGTTACCTACTCTGTTTCCGCAGAATCCGCCTGCTACAAAACAACAGTACAATGATGTTCCAGTTGAACAATATGAGTATCCACCTTTACCACCTTGAGCACACATACAACCGTCTTGTTGATTGTTACCAAACCAACAAATTTGTGTTGGCTCTGATCTTCCTCTGTGACATAAATCACTTGAGTTACCACAACTAAAACCAATTACACCACATACAAATGATGCTCCACCATCTATATCTGCTTGTTCAATTCTAATACATTTTGTTGAATATGCACCTGGATTTCCTGGTAATCCTCCACCACAACAGCACATCTCTGCACCTGAACCGCCTGCACCCCAAATTTCTATTCTGGCACAACCTGCTCTTGGTGGAACCCAACACACATGACATCTAAAGTTTGTGTAGTGGTTACCTGGATAGTAAGAATATATTTCACCTCTTTCAAGGTTTTGCTCGTTACCAACGAAAAACGAGTATTTGTTTTTAAGTAGTGTTGTTAAACTTGCCATATCTTATCCTTACCTTATAAATTTAATTCTTACAGTTCCGTGTCCGCCTCTTGTTGCGTGATCCCTTACACCTGGACATGGGAAAGGTCCCATACCGCCAGTTCCATAAGGCATAACTGGTACACAACCTTCATTGTTGTAACAGTTACAAGCACCTGATTTACCCCAACAAGTTGAGAATGGAATTCCTCCTGTTGGCCATCTACCAGATCCTAGTGTTGCAACGTGTTGGTGTCTACCTTGACCTGACCAATCTGCTGACTGAGTTCTGTTTTCGTTTGCAAAAACTGGTTTGTTACCACATAATGAAAACTGTCCATACGGAGTAGGTATGTGGTAGTTAAACATACAAATACACGCTGGATAACATCCAAACGCACTTACACATGAAATTCTACTTGGACAGTTAATATCACCGTTGAATGATCTTCCTTCGAAAGAACCATTACATTTGTTACAAATAATTCCGCAGTTATCGTTGTCTGTTCTTGTGTAACAGAAACCATTTGCTCTGTAACAACAATAAAATGATGAGTTAGTAGAACAGAAAGAAATTCCTCCTCTTCCACCTTCTGTACAAGTACAAGTACAAATTCCTGATATACAATATCTTACACAGGTTGCTTCTGAACAACCTCTAAAACATAAAGAATCGGCATTACCACAAGCAATACCAACACGACCTTCAATGTAATCTCCTGGAGCCATTACAACTGTTCTTCTTGTGTATGCACCTGAGTTACCTGCTAGTCCAAAACCACAACAGCACATCTCTGCGCCTGATCCACCAGCACCCCAAATGTCTACGACTGCAATTCCTGATTCCTCAGGATGGAAACAAAAACAACACCATAGTCTTGAATAGTTAGTTCCTGGATTGTAAGTAAAGATTCTACCTTTTTCCAAGTTCTGTTCTTCTTCAGGCGTTGCGAATGCGTCTGATTTAGTTGCTAATAACGACTTTAAACTTGCCATGTTACTTTTTCCTTTACAAAATTAGTTACTAATACGATTATAATCAGTACTGATTATACAGCACCAACTATCCAACCGTAAGTTGTACCAGTGTAGATCATAGTAACAATACCACCTGTGATATCGAAAGTAAGATCCTCTGCCGCACCTTGAATTTTTGAACCGTTTCTATCTATTGTGATAGCATTAGTACCAGCACTTGATGTTGCATCAATGATTTGAATTGTATCACTGACTAACAAAGAAGCGTTGGCAGGTAAAGTAATAGTAAAACCTGTTGACGAACTGTCTGCAAGTATTCTATCATTTACAACGGCATTATAGGCACTATTGATTTCTCTAGTAACTACTCCTGCTGTTCCAGTTGTTGATATGTATCTTCCCATTGTCTTGTTTCCTTTTTCAATGTTATTTATTCATTTTTGTTAATTTACTACGCTGTTGACGTTTCAATGCCCATAACAACAGCACTAACGTTAGCCGCACTGGCGTAAACCACCAATTTCTGACCTGCACTCATCACAACACCCGTTCTTTCCAAAACACCATGAGATAAAACCTCTGTTTCATACTCAATGTATTCTGAAGCATTCGGAGTTGCCGAGTCAGCCACAGCCATTTGCACTGTAATCGCCTGATTTCCTCTGTTACAGATAGATATCGTAGCGACAGTAAATGTATCAGCGGGCACAGTATATACAGATGTATTAGTAGCGGCAGTTAAGTTTGCAGTACCAAGTCTTCCTGAAGCCATATTTTCCTCCTTTAACTATGTATTAAGTAGTTCATTGCTACAGGTACACCACTAACTCCTTTATTGAAGTTAACAGTAGAATTAAAGTTAATACCTGTATCAGTTGTTGTTGAAATTGTCTGCCCAGTAACTACTACGAAACCTGCGACAATCAAGTTGACGTTCAAAGAACTTGCACCACCACCAATTTGTGAAGCGATATAAGTCTTTATTGCCCTCTGAGTTGGTACGATTTGATCGCTGTTTGCGGACATTGTACCATCAGTTGAGAATTCATTAATAGATGCACTTGTTCCACCTAATGCTAAATCTCCCAACTGCAACTCTTGTAATCCAGAAATGTTAAATGCATCTGCATTCAACGTTGCAATACCAGTTGCCTGTTCTACACTGAACAAGTCACCAACTCTAAAGTTACCATCTTGGTCAGTAGATGTAAAGAATACTCTTCCACCATTTGATTCAACAGTTTCTTTTGTTCCATCTGGATCGTTTAGAGGTATTCCTGGATAATTTGTATTAGTAAAGTTACCAGTTCCTATGTCTAGGAAGTCATGACCTGTTAATCTAACTTGTGAGTATCTAATTCTCATTTCAAGTGATTGACCATGTTCTGGTGATTCTGAAACTTTTAAGTCTGGAGATATTTGTAATAATCCTGTGTAAGGTGCTTGAGTACCTAACTGTTGGTTCACTGCAACAAGTTTGAAGAAAGTTCCTGGCAAGTGACCAAACTCTATGTTTGATCCTGCTCTTGGTAAGTCACTTAAATTTTCAACTTGTATGAATTTTCCTGATTGATACTCATCTCTAAATCCACCAAATGTTGTTGCTTTACCATTACTTACTGAGTAAGCAGTAAAGTTTGTTGAATCTATTGCTTGAGTTAATTGGAAATCTTTGTAAATTTCAAAAGTATCAGTTGTTAAAACTTTTACGTAGTAATATACACCTGTGTTTAACTCTATCATACCACCAACATCTGTGAATACAACTTTGTCATTGTTATTAAAGTTGTGTGCCGCAGAAGTTGTAACGACTGCCGGATTGGCTTGAGTAACTCCACTTACAGTTGCTTGAGTTCCTGTCTCAGTAATTGTAGCATCTGCAGTTTCATATTCAAATCCTCTTACAGTGTAAGTTGGTTGACCTAATACGCCATCGCCAACATACGCTTGTAACGGAGCATCTGTTGTATTGTTAGGATCAACAAGTGTTATAGTTGGAGCACTTGTATAAGAAGCACCACAATCTAAAATTCTAATTGATGAAACTTGTTCTGCTGTTACAATCGCTCTCGCTATTGCATTTCTTGGTGGAGTAGATCCATCATTTTGTGGAGCAGGAATTGAAACTCTAGGTTCAATTACGTAAATTGAAGTTGCATCTAGATATGAACTTACAGAAGAGTCACCTAGTAAGTGATCCCAACCTGGAGTTCCATCTGAATATTTTCTAACTGTTGCAACTTTAGATGCCGCGTTGTATGTGTCAATGTATCCAAATTGACCTGCGCCTAAACCTTCTAAGATCCATACTGCCATTCCAATGTATGCACTAGAAGGATTTGTATCTGTAACTGCTATTGTGATAGAAGTTAAGTCACCTGTTTGTGCGGCATTGGTTGCTGTTACATAACCTTTACCACCTAAGTTGGATTCTGGGGTAGTAATTGTTTCTGTTAATCTGATTTTGTATATTCCACCTGTGTTGTATGTTGGAGTAACACCAGATAAACCATAACCTGTTCCTGCAATTGAAATAGTTGCGTTAGAATATTCTCTACCTGCATTGCTAAACTCTAAAGCAAGAATTTGATCACCATCTGTAAACACTCTTTCTACTAGAGCATCTGTTGATCTGTTATCAACTCTACCTGTTACAGGAATTTCAGTTGGATCTACGCCTTCTGCAACTGAACCAAAATCTCCATAAGAGTTGTTACCGTTTGTAGCACGTATTTTTCCACCTGTTTCTGCAAGGTATCCAATGTGATTGTAGTAAGCAAACACAGATACAAGTTCTGATCTACCTAAGTTTGTTACCCATGCACCAATACCATCGGAAATAATTTGTGTAAAGTCGTTTGCAACAATTGAATCGTTACCACCTGCGTGTAAATCTCCATCAATTTTTAATCCTGTTGCACCTGTACCAAAGTTAGATACGTTTTGTACATATGGTGATTTACCACCTAATCTGTTTATAGTTTCTTCTTGTACTGCGTTAGCAGATGCACTTACCCATCTGTGTTCGTATTGGTCACCACCACCACTTGCACCAACATTAATTGTAATTGTTGTTGAAGTTACTGCTTCTACTAATATTTCTTTTCCTGCCGCAGGGTCTGTTGCTCTTGGATATGCGTGTTGAGTTGCATAATTGTCCTGAGAACATTCAAAAGTTAAACTTGCTGTTGTTAATCTTACAGTGTCACCTGGTTGTAATTTGTGACTGCCAATAGTTAAAACAGTTGTTCCTGTTGCTGGATCATATGTACCATTTGTTGGTGTAAATTGTTGTGTACCAGCAGTTGTTGTTGCGATCCATGCCTTGTAATCAAGTGGACCAAATCCTGGATCAAGCGATACAAAAGCACCTGCTGTTGGACGTTTTGTTCCATAAGCATTTGCTGATCCTAGTGAACCTGATAATCCTGTTAGAGTACAGTTTCTTAAGCCAGAACCGTTTCTCATATAGAACATATCTTTTGTTGTAGAACCTTGAACGCTGTTTACATACCATTCAGCCGCTCTTAGTGCTCTGTAATTACCCGGATGATATTCTAAATCATGTATAATTGCATCAACGTACTCGGATATATCTCTTTCACAAGCACCTTGACTGAAAGTTACTGTTGGATTTGCTCTTTTTACAAATTCTGCGGCCTCTTTAGCAATAAATTCTCTGTTTGCTAATAATCTACCACGTGCATCTGAATATCCTGCAAGTGTTTCAGGTATGTTTGATCCAGCCATAGTTGGTTCTGAACCGTTAGCATTAATTTTAAAGTCAATATATTCTTTAATATCTGTTGCAACGACAACCGCACGTGATCCTGCCGCCGCCGAACCTGCTGGTGCAGTAGTATCTTGTGAAATATTATTACCAGTTGTTACTTCATTAGCATCAAAACTAAAATCAGCACCAAGTGTTGTGTTACCACTTCCACCAACAATAACTGTGTTTGCTGGAATTGTAATTCTATCATCTGATGCATATCCTTGTCCTGGATTGTTTATAGTGATTGATGTTACAGAGAAAGAAGCAACTGTAATGTTAAACGTTGCACCTACACCTGAACCTGTAGTTGTAGAAGCAACACCTGTACCTGTACCATCATTGTAATTCAAATTTGGTCCAGAATCATTGTCAACACTAATTACACCACCTGATGGTGTTACTGAAACTGCATTGTTTAATACAACATCATTTAAAATTGCAATCATTCTATCAATACCTTGTAAACTGTATTGAGTGTCACCTGAATTTGTTATAGAACCTGCTGGACTAATTGCTGTTGATCTTAATTCGTCACCTACCAATGCTACTGATTCATCAATAATCATTGGACCAACTTCTTGATATCTTCCAGTTTTAACATTTAAAGTTGTGTTTGCAATTCTTAATGCTGGAACACCGTTGGAGTTACCGGCAGTAATTGCATCTGATGAAAATTTCATGTATGTTTCAATAGTTGTTCCTGCATCTGCTTCTGAAACATAACTTGTATTTGAGTATTGTGGAGTTACACCTTGTTCTGCTGTGTAACCTGTGTTGTTAGCAATTACTTGTTGTGCAATGTAAATTGCTCTTACAATTGATGCCGCCGTTTCTGCTTCTTGTCCACTTACATAAGAAGCACCTGCTGGTGTAAAGTATTGTAAAGCCGCTTTTCTTGATCTTTCATTGCCGCCATGTCTCATATCCCACAATGTTGCGTCAATTAATAATCCAATATCTCTTCTACATTTAGTTGCGTTGTACGTGAATGCATTTGTAAATGGTGGAGTATTGTTTGCAATCTGATCATTTATCCAAGCAATAATTTCATCTTGTATGAATTGTTTGTTTCTTTCTAACAAATATGTACTGAAAGGAAATCTTGGACCTTTTTCAATGTTGTATAATCCGTATCTTACACTTTTCCATGGTCTATCTAAAGTTACACCAGCGTCTGGCGCCGCAATATCTTGACCATTTGGTGCAACATAATAAACTTGATCTGTTTGTCCAACGTATCCCCATTCAGGTAACGTACCTGCGTTGTTAACAACTAAAGATTGACCAGCTCTTCCGATTGGTAATCTTGTTGGACCTGACGGACCGTAAATTAATAAATCACCTTGTGCTGAAATTACATCATTTTCTGGACCACCTGATAAAAGTTGCCAGTAAGAACCTGAATCAACACCTGCACCTGGCGCCGCATCTGGTTGGTTAATTGTGCTTGGACCAACATTGTTTGCTGTGTGTGATTGAATACAAATATAAGAAGTGTCTGTGTTAATTGTTCCTCTTACAATGTCACCTTTATCATAGTAAGCCGCATTAGTCCACGAACCTTTCCAGTATAAACCTTCATTAAGTTTATTCCAATAAGTTACATTTGGTGGTCTATTTCCTGTCGAATCTTCAATGTTTAAGTATGTGAAACCACCAACTCTTACAACGTCACCTGTTTTATATGCCGTTGCATTGTCGTAGTCACCTTTTAAACTAAATCCTGTTACAAATAAATCCCAGTCTGCTGGATATTGACTTGGTTGTTTGTTTAGGTTATTTGTTTTTGCAACATAAGAATAACCACCGTACGTACTAAAGTCACCTGGTTGATATTGTGTTGCTGAACTCCATGAATCTTCAAACTCTAAACCTGGAACAAAGATTGACCAGTTCGCTTCATCAGTTGCTAATGAACTTGTTGAAGTGTGATGTGCTGTACAAATCCAAATGTTACCACCATATTTTACAAGGTCATTAACTTTGTATCTTGTTGTGCCTGTCCAGTCACCTAAATATTCAATACCTTTGTGAACGTATTCCCATTTTGCTTGATCGTTTTCTAAACCACTTGCCGCAGTTGCCGCCGATGTGTGACCAGTTATACAAATATAAACTTGTCCACCATATCTTACAGTGTCATTTGGTTTGTATCTTGTTGAAGTTTGCCATGCATTGTTCCATCCGAAACCTTTTGCAAACAATTCCCATTTTCCTAAATCTGCTTGGTTACCTGCACCATCATCTCCTTCTAAACCTCCAGCCGCTGTTGCTGATGAAGTGTGTTGAGTAGTACATAGGTAAATTGAATTTCCGTATCTTACTAAATCATTAATTTTGTATCTTGTAGATGTTCCCCAATCACCTAAGTAATTGAATCCTTCAGAAAATAAATCCCATTTAGATTGATCTGCTTCTAATCCGTCTGCAACTTGTTCTGCAGAAGTGTGTCCTGTGTTACATAGATAAATGTAACCACCATATTTTACAACGTCATTTGGTTTGTAAGTGATGTTAACATTCCAATCACCTTTCCATTCTTGACCATCTGACATCAATGCCCAATAGTTGGCAGTTAAATCTGCCTGGAAATCGCTAGATGCTGTATGTCCTTTGATACCAATATATGTTCTACCACCGTATCTTACGACATCATCGATGAAATATTCATTACCGGTGAACCAAGCACCTTTCCAAACAAAACGTATTCTACCTAATTTAAACTCAGCCATTGATTAATTTAACTCCGTATTAGTGTTATTTAGCATTTTATTAATTTCCATATCCATTGGAACTATCGATAGAGGACACCGCATCTCCTTCGTCCAAATTAGTACTTGCTGTACCACCTGTGAAGTAAGAAAGTGCCAATAAACTACCACTTATTCCTTTATTCATAAACACAGTTACAGGGAAAGTTATTGTTCCGTTCACTGGGTCTGCTTCGTTGAAGATTTGGTTTGTTTCAATTCTGATAGAACCAGCTCTTACACGCGAAACGTTAAGATTTGAACCACCTCCAGATACTCTAGAGTTGATGAAAGACACTATTGCTTTTTGTGTTGGCACAATATTGTCTGAATTTGCCGCCATTGTTGGATCTGTACTAAATTCTCTAACTACAACTTCAGTACCACCCAATACTACACCACCCAAACTTAATTCTGATAATCCTGCAAGATTGAATAAATCTGCGTTTAGTGTAACAATTCCAGTTGCCTGCTCAACTTCAAACAATTCACCAACACGGAAATTACCATCTTGGTCAGTTGAAGTGTAGAATACTCTACCACCACCGCCTTCTTTAACTTCTCTATTCGGTTGTGCTTCATATCCTTCTGTAAATCCTTCATTAGTGTAAAGGTCTGGATAGTTAGTTGTTGTAAATCCACCTGTACCTATATCTAAGAAATCATGACCTGTTAAACGTACCTGACTGTAAAGTTGTCTAATAGTAAACACAGTTTCATGGTCAGGTGTTTCTTGTGCTTTCAAACTTGGCGAAATTCTAAATGTTGCAGTCAAGTTTGGTTCACTTCCTGTTAGGTTTGTAATTTGTGTTACTCTATAAACTTGATCTTCAATGCCATTAATGAATAATAAATCACCTGGACCAGGTTCTCTTGATAGTTCTTTAACTTGAATTACTTTTCCAGTTTGGTATTCATCTTTGAAACCGTCACCGTCTATTGTTGCAGACACGTTTAAGAATCCTGTACCTCTATTTGTAAATGTAGGTTGTGTTAATACTCCCGAAGCCATTCTTGGTTCTATTACTGCGTCGATAGTATTTTTGTTATCAAATAAAGTAACAGTTGGAGCAGTAGCGTATCCACTTCCTGGTTCAAATATTTGTAGTCTAGAAAGTCTACCTGCGTTTGTTATAACTCTTACTAATGGTCTTGCACCATACTTAATAACATTCAAGTTAGATTGACTTCCAAATTCAATTGGTACAAAGAAAGCACCGCTATCTCTACCTGCACAAATTCCATTAAACGTTCCGCCTAATGGGTTATCTAATTCTAACCAAACCATTGCATCTTGACTGTATGCTAATTCACCTGATGAAGTGATTGCAACATAAACACCTTGACTGTATGCAACAAAATATGGTCCTGCGTGAGGAGGTGTTGCACTTTCTTGCCATCTTGTTAATGCACTATCTTGGATTGATGCTTTTGTTGCCGTAGTTACATAAAATTTATTAGGTGATGTAGAATCATCTAATGGAGAATCTTGTACTGCCGCAACAAATTTACCGCCACCATAAATTAAATCAGTAACTCTATATTTGTTTCCACCTATGTTTGTACTTTGTCTCCAAGTCACTCCGTCATCTGAACTTTCCCAAGTTGCACCTTCTTGGTTAGTTAATAAAAACATTCCATTTCCACCTGCCGCTTGAGTAAACACTGGAGTTGATCCGTCATATGGTTCAACTTGTGAATTACTCCAGTTTGCACCATCATCTGTTGAGTAATATACTACTCCTGTTTCAGAAGCAATTACAACATTTGTTCCATATGCCGCTACACCTCTGAATACATCAGTACCAACTGAGTTTGATATATCATTCCATGTTGCACCATCTTGTGAACGTATTACTTTACCATCACTTGATACTGCAAAGAACCAGTTATCACTTCTCGCTGTGTCTACATAATTTCCTGCAGGTGCACCATGAGTAGTCCAACTTGTACCATCAGATGTTCTTCTTGCTGTTCCATTTCCTACAACAACTGTAACGTTTGTTGATCCAACTCTGCCATATTCTCCTACAAGGAATGAACCACTACTACCTACATTACTTAAATTAGCAGTGTATGGTGGATTACTAAATGTAATTCTTGGTTCTATTACATATTTTGTAGATGCATCTAATAATTCTTCAATTGGGAAACCACCTAGTAAATGTTGCCATCCAGGTAAATTATCCCATTCTCTTTTTACTGTTGCAACTTTTGTTACTTCATTGAAAGTATCAATGTATGCATACTGTCCTCTACCACGACCTTCTCTTAAATAAATTCTTTGTCCAACTAATTCAGATGCTGGTCTTCCTAATTGTGCCGCAAGTTCAATTTGTGTTGAAGTACCACTTCTTGCTGTACCATCAATTTGTGTGTATCCAGCACCACCAGCCGGTGATGAATCATCAGGTCCTTTAATTCTTATTTCTTTTATTGCGCCGTCTCTTGTATTTTCGTATTTGATACTTGCCGCGGCACCTTCACCTGAACCTTCAATTGTTATGTTTGCTGTTGTATAATTCTCTCCACCATGTGTGTATGCAAAAGCATAAATTTCGTTTTCATCATTGTAAACACTGTTTACTATTGCTTCACCTGTTCTGTTATCTATTTTACAAGTAATTGGAGTTTCTGTTGCGGCAACACCTTCTGCAACGGAACCAAAGTCTCCATATGAATTGTTTCCGTTAGTTGCTCTAACTTTACCACCGTTTGTTGCTAGATAACCAATGTGATTGTAGTATGTAAACACAGATACAAGTTCTGATTTACCGTCACCGTTTACCCAGAATCCAATACCGTTGTCAATAATTTGCGTAAAGTCATTTGCAACAACAGATTTGTTTCCACCGTTGTGTAAATCTCCGTCTACTTTTAAACCAATTGCACCTGAACCAAATGTAGATACATTTTGTACATAACAAGATTTATTTGTGATCCATGTAGTTGCATCTGTTGGACCTGTACCTGGATCAAGGGAAACAAACGCACCGCCAGTTGGTCTTCTTGTGCCGTATTCATTAACATCACCTAAAGTTCCTGATAAACCTTGCAATGTCATGTTTCTTATTCCAGAACCATTGTTAACCAAAAACATATTTTGCGTTTCAAAACCTGTTGCTGGTCTTACATTTGTACTTCTTAATTCATCTCCAACAAGTGCAGTATCTCTTGGCACTTTAATTGGAAGTTGTTCTTCATAAAATCCTGTTTTAATAAACACAGTTGCTGGTGTTCTTGTACTTGGTGATTCTTGAATATATTCACAAGCATATTTTATTGAGGCAAATGGAGCACTAGGAAGTAGCCCATTATCTGGAGTGTCTGCACCTTTAGGAGACACATAATATACATTTGCTGTTCTTTCAAAATCTCCCCAACCTGGAAAACCTGTTGCTGAAACTTTTGAAATTTGTCCTGGCGTTCCAATACCAATTCTTAATCTTGTAGAATCATCATTTTGTGTTTTTAAGTCACCTGGATATTCTAAGACGTTACCTGGTGCACCTTGTGCCAATAGTACCCAATAAGGACCAACGTTTTCTGATTCTAAGTCTAGTGGTGGTTTAGCATCTGATGAATTAGCCATGTGCTTGTCAATACAAGCCCAAAGTGTTCCTGCAACTGTTACAACATCACCTGGATAATATTCAACTGCTCCTGCCGACGTGGCTTCAGTCCAAGGACCTTTCCAACGTTTTCCAGTTACTAATAATTGCCACGGGAAAGGATCATCAGAACCTGGATCATAAACTGATTCTGTATCTGGTCCTAAGTTTTCATTATCTCTTACAGCAATGTATAAGTTACCACCTGCAAGTACAACATCTCCAGTTTTATATGGAACTGGCTCGTCTACTCCATTGTTTTCAACTGTGCCAATCCATTCACCTCTGTAATTGTAACCTGGAAATACAAGTTCCCAATTTCCTGTGCTATCTGTTACTGCTGGTTTACTAGCAACGTTTGATTGTAATGCAACGTAAGAGTAACCACCGTAAAGTACAATGTCACCTTTTTGATAGTATTGTGTGTCTAACCATTGTGTTTCATATTCTAATCCTGGAACGTACAGTGAAAATTTTGTTTCATCTAAATTTGGTCCAAATGCAAAGTGTGAAGTTGTTACTTTCCACAAACCTGGAGACCATTTTACAATTTCATTTTTCTTGTAGTGTGTATATTGAGCAAAAGCAGTTTTATATTCAATACCTTCTAAAGCAGTTTCCCATCTTGCCGCGTCAGTTTCTAAACCAAATGTTACTGTTGCTTCTGCCGTTCCTGCCACACTTATGGCTGTAATTGCTCCTGTTCCATCAACTGTCGTAATTGTAATTGTACAATCATTAGTTGAGTCTGCACCATTTAAGTTAGATCCTAATACTGTAAATGTTTCTGCTTGGACATATCCTGAACCAGCAGTTAAAATTTTACCATAATAGTTTCCACCATCTCTGTAAAGTTCGAATGTTGCGTTTGTTCCGCCTGTTGGATTGTTCACATTGTCTTGGTTATAAGTGTTTGTTGGATTTGTGTACACAATGTTAGGTGTACTGATGTGTGATCCAATTGCTCTGTATAAGATACCACCGTATCTTGCTATATCATCAATGTAGTAGTGTGTGTTTGGTGCCCACTCACCTCTGTAATTATCTGACTGCGAATAGAATTCCCATTTTTCTGCATCAAATTCTAAACCAGCATCAGCATTTTGTGATTGGTGTGATGTTAAACATTTGTAAACTGTACCACCATAGATTACTGTGTCATCTACATTGTAAAGTGTGTTAGGAAGCCAAACACTTGTCCAGTTTTCACCTCTTGCAAAGTATACCCATTTAAGTTCATCACCTAAAATTCCATCATTAGCACTTGTATTAGAAGTGTGTCCTTCAATACATTTATAAATTACTCCACCTAATTTTACAAGGTCACCTATTCTATAGAATGTTGCCGCTTTCCATTCGCCAGTCCAAGACTGACCATCCATCATCTGCACCCATCTTGGTGTAGAATTATTCAAATCATTGTAGAAATTAGCATCTGCTTGGTGTACTTCGATACAAACATATACTTTTGCACCGTAACGAATCACATCATCTTTTACGTAATTGGTTGCTGAATTCCAATCACCTCTGTATCTAAAACGTATCCTATCTAGTTTAAATTCTGCCATAGACTTCTATTACCTGTATTTATTATTCCTCGTATGTGTGCGATTCATTCACTTTTAGAACTAATTCGCCCTGTTCGTTAATATAGTAGAATACATTTCTACCATCCCATCTAAATTGTTCATACACTAGATTTTCAAAAACTTTCTTGTGTTCTGTATCTTTTCCATCAAAAAAGTCCTGTCCTCTACTAAAATCATTGTAATTTTGACTTGGAGCACCTGGTTTATTAACAATTACACCGTCTTCTAACTCTAATAAATCGGCTTTAACAAGATACAAAGTGCCTTGATCAGTTCTTCTTAAGCCGTAAAAATAACGAGCATTACCAAGTGACTGTTGTAAATCTTCTATTCCAATTCCAAAAGTTTCAGACATCTAAACCTTTTACTCCTTATGCTACAATATTAATTGTGTTACCCATGTTTTGGTGATTTGTACATTGGTAATACAACGTTGATGGAGCATTCATCGGCACAGTAAATGTAATTGCACCACTGTTTGCACCATTGTTTGTTACACCAGACGAATATGCAGAGCCGTTGAAACCTGTTCTAATTTCAAATGGATGATTTCCGCCTGAGTTGTTAATAAAAATATATGTGTGTCCTCTTGACAAATATAATGTTGGATCATTTGTTCCTGATACAAAACCTGGACCTTCAAACACATAGTCAGAAGCACCATTTGCCGTTACTTCCCATCTTATAACTGGACCGTTTTGTGCTACCCAACCTGTGCCATTGTAGTAAAGTACGTCACCAACTGTTGGACTTGAAACTGTTACGTCAGTTAATGCACCAAGTGTTGTTGCACCACCGCCACCACTTGCGGCATCTTGGAAAGTAAAGTTACCAGCACCATCAGTGGTTAGTACCTGATCTGCATTACCATCAGCAATTCCTAAGTCTTGTAGTTCTGAAGGAATAGATGGTTTGTTAGACAAATTATTGTAATTTAAGAAATATGTGCTGTCTAATCCATCTAAAGTATCTGCATCTGTTGATCCACCACCCGCTGTTGCGTCATTGGCAGGAACCCAATTATTTCCGTTCCATTTTAATACTTGTCCTGCTGTAGGAGCCACTGTGACTGTATCTACATCTGATAAATCATTTACACTACCTGGTGATGCAGTAAAAGTAAGTCCATTACTTTGTGCATTTACTTTTACAAAATAATTTGAATTACCTGTAAAACTTGATGGTGTATCAGTTAAACCTAAGAAGTCTGTTGCACCTTGGTTTCCACCGCCACCGCCACCTGCTTGTACAGTTCCAGGTTTCCAAGTAGCATTACCATTGTCCCAAACTAATGCTTGTCCATCTTGTGGAGCCGCAGTAGTAACATCAACATCTGCAAGTAAACCAATTGACTTATTTGTGTCAAGTAGTTTTACCCAAGCACCTGCGTGAGCGTAGTAGGAAGCGTTCTCACCGTGTACATGAGCAAACATACCATGGTATGTTGACGGACTTGGCAAATCAGCCAATGCATTGTATAAAAAAGTTACTTTGTTTGAACCTGTTACATTTAACAAGCCATTTTCTATTAAGGTAATTTGTGTACCATTTCCTAAAGTTGTATATAACTCTTGGAAGTTATTATTAATTTTCGACGCACCTTGCCTTAATGTGTCACCTTGACCATCATTAGGTAGGATACCGTCATTTATAAGTTGTCGTGCCATTTTTCCTACTACTCCTATCCTCTATCAAATGTTATGTCACTGTCGTCAAATGTGTATGCTTCTTTGTCAAAAGTAAATGGTGATATGACTGAATCTACACTTTCAGAAACGTCAGGGTATGTTACCACACCTTCACCTTTTTTACTGTTAACTCTCACGCACAGTTCGCCGTCATCGTTTATAAAATAATCCAGATTGACATCGTCCCATCTGAATTGTTCGTATCTTAAATTCAAGAAAACTTTTTCATGATTAAGATCACGCCCTTCAAAGAAATCATATCCTTGATCAAACTCGGTAAAATCATTTGCCGCCGCTCCAGGATTGTTCACTTGAATACTGTCATTACGAGCCAATTGGTCAACTCTACCAAGGTACAACATACCTTCGTCTGTACGATATAATCCATAGAAGTATCTGTCTTTGATTCCTTCTTTCAAATATACGTTTACACTTTGACCAACACTCTGTGTCATCTTATGTTATCTCCACAAAACTTGCAACAACATCCAAAGAATCATTAATGTTTGCTGTGCAAAATAATTGATTGTTTTCTGCAACAATAAGTTTTTCACCTGCATTCAAAACTCTTAAACTTGAATTAGGTGCTATAAAACAATCTTTAATAATAAAACCTTCAACTGATGTTGTATCTTTTAAAGTTACACTTGCTCTTACTACTGAATCAGTTAAGTTTGCAAGACTTAATCCAACAAAAGTTGTATTAGTTCCAGGATCTGCTGTGTATAATTCAACAGGAACAGTTCCTATGTTTTTGATTATTGTGTTTTTAAATGCCGTTGCCATCTCAAATCTTATCCATATGTTAATGCAATTTTAATTGCAATTTCTGTTGCGTCAAGAATACTAACTGCTCCAGAACTTCCAGCAATTGATCCCCAACTAGTACCATCATACAACTCAACCCTTTGGTCATTTGTGTTGTACCTGATCATACCAGTAACACCAACACTTGGTCTATCTACGCTTGTTCCAGTGGGTAAAACGAATCCACCAGCCTGTGAAACGTCGATATAACCGTCTCCTGTGGTCCTAAAAACCGTCGGACTGTCGGGTACACTATTAGTTATCGTATTTCCTTCAAAAACAAAGTCTTCTACTTTGATTGTACCTAAACCATTAGCATTTAAGACTAAATCTTGGTCAGTTCCAGTAGTTGATATTGAATTTCCTTGTAATAATAGATTATCTACTACCAATTTTTGCACGTCAAATCTAGTTGAGTTGACATCTGCAACTAACTGACCTGCCGCATAAAATCTTAAAGTGTCATCGTCATCACCTGGGTTCAGTTCCGCAGTAATATAAGTGTCTTGGTCAATATCCGATACACCTGCTAACGGAATCCAATTTCCATCATATCCTTCAAAGAATCCTGTATCTGTATTATAACGCAACATACCAAGAGCCGGAGATCCAGGTCTTTCTGCTGTTGTTCCTGCTGGAACTTTTACTGCTCCAGTACCATCAACTCTAAATACACCTGTTGATGGATTGATAGTAATATCATTTGTGTTCGAAATAGTATCACCATTTATACTAAAGTTTTCAACATTTACATTTCCTGTACCATTAGTTCTAAGTTCTAAATCTGCATTGGAATCAATAGTTTGGATAACGTTGTTGTCAATTTTAATACTATCTGTCTGTAATTCTCTAGTGAATACAGTGTTCCATCTTTTTGTTGCAGTTCCTAAATCATATAAATTATCAACTGCTGGTCTAAGATCCGAACCTATACCTGCTGTAATATTAATTGAGTCTGTTGTTTCATCACCAATAGTGACATTACCGCCAATTGTTATGTCACCTGTTACATCTAAATTTCCTGTAATTGCAACATTATTTTGCAAGTTCATTAAATCAGTGTTAGAATCGAAATTTACATCACCTGTTAAACTTTCAATAGTATTACCACTTATTTTAATATTTCCTGTTTCAACACTTGAACCATTAATTACTGTGATGTCAGCACCAGTTGTAAAAGTAACACCTTGATCAATGTCTATGTTTAATGTTGATGTAGTAAAGTCAACTTGTCCTGTTTCCTGGTTAACATAAAATTGATCACCAACTCTAAAATCACCTTTGTGGTCAACAGACGTAAAGAATATACTTGCGTCATTTTGTTTTACAATTTCATTTGTTTGGATCACTGTATTTGCATCATTTGAAACTTCTTTTCCATTTCCTATGTAAGCAAGGTTGTGAGATATCAAATACATTCTTACACCAATACCATCTCCCCATACTCCATAATTTCCATAGATAGAAGCAGATGCAATCGCACGTACTTCTGCACCAAAGTCTGCATAATCAACAAGAGTAAATCTTTCAGCAGTTGCACCACCACTAAATCTAATGTCTTGTGGAAGTGTTAATGTTTCAGTAAATGATGTTGAGCCGTTGTCACCATTAAATCTTAAAAGTAAAGATGTTTGCGTTGTTCTAGTTAATTCTGCTGTCGGTGGAGTAAAGTTTGTGCTGTATAAAGAAAAACCTTTTATAACTCTGAAATCATCTAGATATCCGTTGAATCCGTTGTTATTAGAATAATTATTTCCTATTGTTAAAGGTTTTGCACTTGCTAAATTTGTATTCATGTACAAGTTTGTGTTATCAACTATACCATCTTCTGCGTCAATTAATAATAAAGTGTCAGTTGTGTTAACTAAATTATCTGGCGTAAATGCTGAAGTGTATTTTGCACTAGAACTTACTCTAATAGCATCCATATATCCAGAAAATTCATTTGTGCCAATAGCATCGTACCTTGCTCCAATTCTACATGGAGTTGTTGCACCTAAATTATTTGCAAAAGTAAATGTAGCGCCTAACACACCATCTAAGAATAATCTTCCTACGCCTGCCTGTCTAGTTAAAGCAACATGATGCCAATTAGAAAGAGTAATACCAGTAAGTTCTGCAATTACAGAACCATTTACATATAAAAGTAATTTGTTGTTTGTTGGAGTAATATACATCCAAACTTTATTTTCAGTTGCAGTTGTTCTAAAATCATAAACAGTTTGCTGTGCAGTAGAATTTGTTTGTATCCATGCTTCAGCAGTAAAGTCACCTGTGCCAAATCCAAAGTCGGCTGTGTTTGCAACATCTATGCAATCATCTGCACCATCAAATTGCACTGACTTATCGCCATATTTTTTAATTGATGAATTAGTTGTGACTCCGTCATTCGAAGTTAAAGTTTTTGGATTTCTTGTTTGTCCTGAATTTACACCGTCTATAAAAATTTTAGTATAACTGTTTCTTCTAGAAACTGCAAAGTGTGTCCAAATGTTATCATTGAATCCGTTAGTTCCTGTTAGCACATACGAACCATTTAATAATATTCTTGGTGTGCTATTGCTGACAGACACTTGTATTCCGTTGTCATTACTTTGATTTGCTCTAGTATCAAACAGTACAGTTGTTTGTGCTTGATTGGATCTTACCCAAGTTTCGATTGTAAAATCATCTGTACCAAAGCCAAAGTCTACACTATTTGCTGTGTTCGTTCCATCAGCAGTGCCACCTAGTTGCAAACTACTTTGTCCAAACTTTTTAATACTTGTATTCAATTGAGCGTTGCCATTAGCAACCATTGTTTTTCCGCCTGATTCAGGTGGCAATTCAAATCCTGTTACTTTCCCGTTAATAGTAATTCTATTGCCATCCACTGAATCAATTGTTGCAGAACTTATTACTTGTCCACTGTCATTGTAGTAGAATATTGTTTCTCCAGCAGTAATGGAACCACTTATTCCATCAACTCTTAAATTTGTTTGTCCTTGTCCAGCAAGTCCTGATACACCATCATATGCATAAATTGATCTATTTGCAAAATATGTAAATGAGTTTAACCATTCAACTCTCACTCCGTTTGTCAAAGTTAAAGCATCAACACCCGGTGTAATCATAGTGACGTTTTGGAATAATGCACCTGCTTCTCTACTCCAAGCAGTTGCCATTGATCCATCTAAAAATGCACCTTTACCTGCATCTCCTGAAGCAAAACCTCTTGGATCATTTGCACTAGTTGTTGTTCCTTGTGTTATGACAGTTACGTTTCTGATGTATGGAGATCTAGATGTTACTGCGTACCCGCTACTGTCACCATTAGAATTAAATCTAAATGCGTGTCCTGTATTGTTTACAGAATCAAAATTAAATCCTGTTATTGTTAAATCTTCAATTGTAACTTCACCGTTTAAAATAAAACCATCATTAGTTTTTGTTGGAGTTGTCGGTTGTATAGTAACTGCTCTTAATCCATCACCTCTTACTGATACACCCACTGGCACAACCATTGGGAAAGTTTCTGTGTACGTACCTGGATATATGTGAATATGATCACCTGATACAGCAACTGATAATGCTTTTGTTAAACTTGCGTATGGATCATTTTGGTGAGTTCCTGTCTGTAAATCATCACCGTTTGTTGCAACATAATAAGTTTTTCCTGGTCTTGCAGTCAAATCTAGACCATTTACTGTGATATTTCCTGTCAACGTTAGGTTATCAACAGTTAAGTTGTTTGCAAATACTTCGTCCCATCTCTTGTTTGCTAGACCTAAAGTGTATGTGTTTGACGCATCAGGTACTAAATTTGATGCCACATCAGCATTAATTGTAATAGTATCAGTATCTTGGTCACCAATTTGGATATTTCCGTCTGCTCTAATATTTCCAGTTGCGTGGATATTACCCTCGACTCTTGTGTCACCACGTACTTCTACAGTCCCTGTTCCACTTGGTATAATTTCAAAATTTTGATTAGTGTCTGTTGCAGTGATTGTGTTGCCATCTATAATTAAATCATCAACTAATAATCTGTTATTGTAAACAGCACTATCAGGTGTAGCAAGGTTTAATTGATTTCCAGTTGTTGTAATGCTATTAGCACTTATTGTAACATTATTAATTTGTGTGCTATTTGAAACTTGTAAATCTGTTGTTCTGATTGTTCCTGAAACGTCTAAAGGATATTGAGGACTACTTGTCTTGACCCCAATTCTGTCATTATTAACATCTATGTATAATAAGTCAGTCTCAAACGCAAGGTTTCGTCTTTCCACTGGTAACGTGGAACGAACGAGATTTGCCTTTAAGAGCGGACCTGAAATTCGACCAACGGCCATTTATCTCTCCTTTAAACGGGCATCTTGTGCCTCTAACCCAATTTTCATTCTTTGCTGTTTAAAGACTCTTCGCCGGTTAACCACGGTTTGTCCTGTCAGAGTATTGGTCATACTAAAACATTAATACTATTTATTCACGTTTTGGTATTTGATTCTATTACAATAGAATTATGCTAAAATAAGATCGTAAATTACGTTAAGTTCTTGAGCATAATCCTGCGTTACAGTGATTGTTTGGGATCCAACAGAAGTTACCCATTCTGTACCAGTATATACTTCTAATGTGCTATTGCTTTCATTCCACCATAATTCACCCTGTCTAGCGACCACAGGACGCACTGCTTGGGTACCGTATGGCATAACTGCCGCTTTAGTTGTATCAAAGTGCAAATAAGTGTTTCTTACTGTACCATTAAAGCCAAAGTCAAGGTCATCGTTTGTAGTTGTTACAAAGATATCACTGTTGCCTATTTCAAAACTTGATGAATCAAATAACACCCTACCAGCGCCATTTGCCGAAACTCCACCTTGTCCACCATTTGAGCCAACAGAGATTGTATTTCCATCTAATTTTGTTTGATTATTAGAACTTACTGCAATAGCGTCTAGAAAACCAGCACCAGTGATTTGTCCTGTTGCGACACCACCTGCAAAGAAAGTAAATTGATTACTTGCTGTGCTAATGTAGGTATCTTTATCAAAGTCAGTTACTCCACTAATAATGCTTGGTCCGGAAGTGTATGAAACAAAGTTTCCTAAAGACGTGTTAAATCTTAAAGATTGTGCTGTTGCAGGATCTTGCCCTGATGTTCCAACAGGTAATTCAAATGCACCAGTCGAGGTAATACTTGTTGTTGCAGAATTACTGTTAATTGCAACATCACCACCTGCATTCGAAATATTTGTTTTAAAATCTAAGTCACCGATTTTTACGTAACCAGTTCCAGATCCACGTAAAGTAAGATCCTGATTGGTATTGAATGCTGTAATGTAATTGTTATGTATTTCTATATCTTCAATTACTGTTTTAGAATTGTTTAACTTTTTCCATTGTTTGTTAATTTGTCCTAAATTACTTGCACCATCAGTACTTGGAATTAAATCTTGGTCAATATCCATACTGAAATCTATAGTATCATTGCTATCATTACCAAAGTTAATTGCCGAACCACCAATTGTTACATTGTTTGATACAGTTAAATCTTTTTGCATATTAACGTTGCCAAGGAAATTAATCGTTCCACCTGCAGACGTTACATCAATACCATTCACAATGGATTGTATTGTGTTGTTTGAAATCCTAAAATTACCTGTTTCTATCTTGGTAGCATCTATAAATGTAATATTGTTTCTTCCAATCGTTAAACTAGATCCTGTAAGATCAGATCCTGTCACGTCAATTGTTGTTGTTCCTTTAGATGCATCAACAAAAAAGTTATCACCAACTCTAAAATCACTTCCTTGGTCTTGACTGACAAAATTTACTTGAGCACCGTTTAATTCTAAAACTTCAGCAAATTGATTCACTAGACTAATATCATTTGTGACATCTTTTCCTACACCTATGTAAGCAAAATTATGACTGATTAGATATGCTAAACAACCGTTTCCATCTGCTTCTACACCTTTGTTACCATAAATGTTAGCACTTGCAATACTTCTAACTTCATTTAATGTGCCTTCAGTAACAGCATTCGCAGTGGCACTTTTGAATAAGTGTGCTGTTGTGTTGCTTGATACACCAACGTTACAAGTAATTGACGTTGCAGTAGTTTCTGTAATTTTAACTTTTCTACCTGAATATGGATCAGTTGATCTTGGGTAAGTATGATCAGTTTGGTGATTGTCCATTGCACACGTAAAAGTTAAACTGTCGTTAGCAATAGTAATTGTTTCCCCAACTCTCATTGCGTGATTGCCGATAGTTAAATTCATTATACCGGTTACTGGATCATAAGTTCCTGCTGTAGGTGTATATTGAGGTAATGTATGTTCCATATACACACCTCTGTTTGCAAAGTATGTAAAACAATCTATAAACTCCATTCTAGCACCATTTTTGATTGTTACTGCATCGACACCTGGTGTAATGAATGTAACTGAATTCAACAGCATACTTGCCGCATAACTTGAAGGGTCTACAACTGATGCATCTAACAACACACCTTTTCCAGCATCACCACTATCAAATCCTCTTGGATCAGCAACTGTGATTGTTGAACCTTTTGTTAGAACTGTAACGTTTTGAATGTATGGACTTTTTCCAATTAAGTTGGCATTTGGTGCAAATCTTAAACCATGTCCTGTATTATTTCCGCTGTCATAATAAAAATCTTTTACAGTTAAATCCGATACCATCGAACCTTCATTTAATAAAAATGCATCGTTACTTTGTGTTGCCACTGTTGGGCGTATTGAAACTGATCTTATTCCTGAACCTTTAATTGTAGTGTTCATCGGCACTTCTAATGGAAACACTTCTTCGTAATCGCCAGGCATCAAGTGAATTTCATGAGGACCTGCTGTGCTTTCTTCTACAGTTTCGATTGCTTTTTGTAGTGTTGCAAATGCAAAGTTAGGATGATCACCTGGAGATGTATCTAAACCATTTGTACTAACGTACCATTTGTTTACTATGCCTAAGTTTACAGCAATTCCATTAAAACTTAAATCTCCTTGAATAGAAACATCATTCAAATCTAAAATTCTATTTGTGTAAATGTGACCCCATCTTTGAGTATTACTTCCTAAGTTGTAAGTTAAAGTTTGATCCGGGACAAGGTTACTGTCTAATTCACCACCTATAGTAATTGTGTCTTCATTTGCATTATCTCCAGATATTAAAAGATTTCCGTCAAAAGTAATATCACCAGTAGCATGAATGTCACCATAAGATTTTAAATCTGTAGGTATTCTAAATATACCAGTGCCAGGTCCTGGTTGAATAATAATATCATCGCTTGAACTTATTGTGCTATTTGTAAAACTTAAACTTGCAGTTCTTAATTCGTTCATTACAATATCACCTGCTTTTGGATTTCCACTTCCATCTACAAGACCTATTGTAATATCACCTGTTGGTGTTGAGAAACCTGTACCAGTTACTTGAAAATTTCCTAATTGTGCTGAATTAGTTGCAATAAAACTAGCAGGAGTATTTGTTGTGCCGTCAACTGTTAGTTCAAATGCAGGCGCATCATCCTTAATACCTATTTTACCATTTGTATGCGAAATGTAAAGGAGATCTGTTTCGAACGCTAAATCACTAGTTCTTTGTAGATTAGACTTTAATAATGGTCCTGATATACGTCCTACTTCGTGCCCTGCTACGTGAGCCATTGTTTTCTCCTTTTTGTGTATTTATTGAAAATTGTAGTTGACTTTATTTGTCAAAGTTGTGTAACACATTAACAGGTTTTCCAGTTGGTACTGGCGTTCCAAAGTTAATATAAAAGGCTGGTTCTGCCACGTTGTTAATAGTAATAGTTGAAGCATATGATTGGCCACCTGAATTGAAACCTTCTAGTGTAATTGTGTTTGGCGATGAACCGTTGGATTCAGTTACTAAAGTTTCTGCCACTTGGATATACGATACTTGATTTTGTGCATTGTATCCAGGAAGAGGAAAACTTAAATCTATTCCAACGTCTACAACTGTGAAATTACCATTATTACTTCCATTAGCCGCACCGCTTACACTAACTGTTTGCCCTGCATGGTATCCTTTTGTAACAAAGTTTACTAATGAATTGTCTCTGCCAACAATAGTTGCATAACCATTGTAATTACTCGCAAAACCTATTTGCGTTGTGTTGTAGTAACAAGGTTGTTGTACAATTGAATAGTTTGTGTCAGGTATTTGTAAAACGTTTTCAACCATTACTAAAACTTGCTCAGGATTTGCAGGATAGTAAAAGTCTACATCATTTGCATTCAGTGGACCAAAGTTCACTTCTTGATCATCTCCGTTTCCTAAATTTTGTTTTGTTACTGTAACTGGTTCTCTAAATCTTGCTTGTTTCCATGCATTA
>TARA_B100000674_G_scaffold56903_1_pt1 | contig 43999 bp, 26 predicted proteins | sample TARA_B100000674 | Tara Oceans TARA_B100000674 (sample SAMEA2622759) | marine metagenome | biome: marine biome (ENVO:00000447); feature: surface water layer (ENVO:00002042); material: "saline water (ENVO:00002010), including plankton (ENVO:xxxxxxxx)" | depth 5 m | reverse complement strand
TGGATTTTCCTCAGCATATTGCCCGGGCGTTAGTGCGGCCTCTCCAATCGGCTTCCAACCAAAATTTGTACTTGAGCTGATCCACCACATTTTCAACAGTAAAAAAGTCATATCATGCGATATTGCTGAAATGAACCCTGTTTACGATATAAATCAAAGCACAGCGCTTTTAGCTGCGGATTTAATTAAAATTATTTGTGAATCTGTTTTGAGTAAGAGCTCAGGGTTTAAATAAAAAAACCAGTATAAGCTGAGCTTTTAGCTCCCTTTACTTTTCAAAGTTCGAACTTTTTGAGGGTCGGTTTATATGCTTTTGTGCAGTATTTTAAAGAGTTTTTTACTGTTCTTTTTCCTTAAATTTAAACTTCATGTTTTAGTAGGACAAAATACTTGAGATTCGAAAAATAAAATGTAACGTTTTATTTTTTGTTCATTATTTAAAAGTATGTATTCTTACATCACGTTTATAAAAAATTAAAAACACAAATTAAATAAACTATGGATATTAAGTTTAAACCTTTGATAGCTTCTTTATTTTTGTTGGGATCCTTATGTATAAATGCTCAGGATTATTCCAAAACAGCAGAAATAACTTTTCAGAAGATTGATTACTTCAAAAGTGGAGATCAAAATTCAACCATTCAGCGAGGAAACGAAATATTCTATTATGGGAGTGATGAACAAATGCATGTTGCTAGTGTTTCAACAGGGAAGGACATAAGGAAATTCGCCGTTTCTAAACCCTTTAAAAAATCAAAAGGGGCTATTCGTGGGAATGTTTATTCGGATGGAAAAGATGGTGCTTTTATAATTTATGACACGTTTGGAGAGGGGTGGGCTGGCCTATGGAATCCGGACGGAAATAATTTTGACAACATGGCCTTTTATGTTGCGCAAAAATATGATTCAAACTGGAAGCCGGTAGGAAGTAGCGTTTCCTTAATGGCTACGGATTTTGACAACAAAAAAGCTTATTATACTGCGGGTATCTTTTTTAATGAAGACAGCTCAAAATTTGCCGTGGTTCAATCAAAGGCTTTACAAGCGGGAGAAGAAATCATCATAAGCAGACCAAAACTACCGCTAAAAATTGTTGTTTTTGATAGAAGTTTAAAAAAATTGAAAGAGATTGATTTAACCAATTCTAGACTAAATAAGAAAAAGAAATCGGGTGCTCTATTTAGATTTAGAGATGTTTCTTTTGCTAAAGACAAAATAAGTGTTTTAGTTTCTTATACTAATTTTAGAGCAAAGAAAGCAGTTGATGAGTATGCCGAGAGTTTTACCTGGGATTTAAAAATAAACAAGGTTGACAACAATCAAATTCTAATTGCTTCTAAAGAAAAAAGTGAAAAATTACAATATGCTAGATTTTTACCTGGGCAGCATTCAAAATTGATTATGTTTTACAAGGATTTTAAATCTGATTTCCATTTGAATTCGGTTTCTATCATTAGATTAATCGATATTGCTAATGGGAAGGTTACGAGTCTCGATGAATGGAGCAATCCTGAAAGTAATTTGAAGAAAGGAGTAACGAATTCTCTTTGTCTTAATGATGTGGATGGTCGTAGTAAATTGAATGTTTTTAAAACATCAAAAGGAGAATATCTGCTAATAGCTGCGAGAGAGATAAATGCTTGTGTATGTGATAGAAAATCGTTTAAAAAGTGGCATTTTTTTCTGACGTTAAAAGTTACTGCGGATGATAAGATAAAAATATCTCAAATTCCAATTGCAAAACAAAGTGAATACATAAAAGAATACCCTTTTATGTTTGATTTTAAAAATGATAAGCTTTATGTATACTCCCTATTCAGTCCGACTTATTATGTCAAAGGAGACAAGTCACTAAATGATAAATTAAAAGAAAAACTCATTACGGGAATCTTAGAAGTAGATACTGATTTTAAAACCAAATTTGTTGAGGTAAATAAGTAGTGTTATTCTTTTTAAAAGCGGATTCAATAATTTGATTCCGCTTTTTTGTCCAATCTTTTCATCAATTTTTAATAGAACCAAAAAAGCCAATAACACAACCGCAATAATATACTTACTAAAGACAAAGGGTAAAAGAAGGGGGTACTATGAACAGTCAGTAAATTTAAACAGGAATGAAAACCTGTTAGTAGAGCCTATTAAGATTATTTATAATGTACCAGAAGGAAAGGGGTAGTTATTTGCACTGTGATGAGAACCATGAACAGGCCTCTTGGTCACCTAGTTCACAGGCTTTTTCATAGTCATCACAATAATCTTGTCCTAATTTCTCTTTGACTACTCCTCTGTTGTTATATGCATCTGCAAAATCAGGATTAATTTTAATTGCACTGCTGTAATCATCAATTGCATCTTGATACTTTTCTGAATTATAATATACATTTCCTCTGTTGTAATATGCATCTGCATCATTAGGATTGATTTTAATCGCTCTACTGCAATCATTAATTGCAAGTTTATACTTGCCTAATTTACCATATGCAAGTCCTCTGCCGTGAAATGCACCTGCATAATCAGGATTAATTTTAATTGCACTGCTGAAATTATCAATTGCGTCTTGATACTTTTCTGAATAGTAATATACATTTCCTCTGTTGTAATATGCATCTGCATCATTAGGATTAATTTTAATTGCTCTACTGTAATTGTCAATTGCGTCTTGATACTTGCCTAATTTACCATATGCAAGTCCTCTGCCGTAATATGCACCTGCATAATCAGGATTAATTTTAATTGCACTGCTGAAATCGTCAATTGCGTCTTGATACTTGCCTAAATCATGATATGCAATACCTCTATTGTTGTATGCACTTGCATAATCAGGATTAATTTTAATTGCTCTAGTATAATCATCAATTTCGTCTTGATAATTGCCTAATTTACCATATGCATGTCCTCTGTTGTAATATGCCTCTGCAAAATCAGGATTAATTTTAATTGCTCTACTGTAATTGTCAATTGCGTCTTGATACTTGCCTAAATCATGATATGCAATTCCTCTGTTGTAATAATTATTAAAATTTTTACAACCTACTAAGCAATAAAAAAACGAAAACAGAATAATTAACTTTTTCATAGAACTAAATTAAAACAATAACTGATAAGTAAAGAAAGAGCAAATAAGTATATTAATACCTAAATAAAAATGGACTTATTAATCTTGATCTGGGATGAGGTTGTATTTTTTCATCTTTCCATGACCTAAAAACATACTTTAATACTCTGTTTTTGTTGTTACGCATTCTTAATAAATCACTAAAATTTGATAGTAAAACTTAATATGTGGGTAAAATGGTGGGTAATTATAAAAATTAAAAAAGGGTAACATAATCTATTACAATTAGTTACCCTTCTTTATTTGTGACCCCGGAGGGATTCAAACCCCCAACCCTCAGAGCCGAAATCTGATATTCTATTCAGTTGAACTACGGAGCCGGTTTTGGTTTCGTAGAGCGACTAAATCCTGTAAGGACAGTTGAACTACGGAGCCGTTGTTTTTACAAACAGTTTGTAAAGATAAGAGAAAGTAATTTTTTAAGAGCTTAGTTGATAAAAAGAATTTTTGCAACCTCTTTTTGACGACCGTCATCGCTCACAGAGAAAACAACATAAACACCAGTTTGAGCTCTCTCACCGTTGAGAGATTTTCCATCCCATGTTGCTGTTGTCCCTTCACTCATAGTTTCGTAGATAACATTTCCTGTGATGTCGGTAATTTTAACTTCTGAATTTTCTACCAATCCCTTTATGCCGATTAACCCTTCATAATCGGGTCGAACAGGATTTGGATACGCATAGGTTGGGCCGGTATATTCATTTGCATCGGTTGCATCACCAACAAATGAAATAAGACCTTTATCGGTTGCAAAGAAAACTTCTCCTGTTGAACCAAATATTTCAATATCAAATATTGTATTGGATATTAAGGCTGAGTTTTCAGCAGTGAAATGATGAATGGTTTCTTGTCCATTTTCACTTACGAGGTAAACTCCTCCAGAGGCAGTTCCTATCCATTTTCTATTTCCTCCATCAACTTTAATTGTATTAATAATTTCTGTTTCCAATAAGTATTGATATGATCCGTCCTGTTCAATTATAATTCGATTTGCTTCAACTTGTCCATCAAAAACGCCGAAAGTACTGTTTATTACAGTTAAACCTTCTTCTGTTCCAACCCAAATTTTACCATCCTGATCTTGTGCTATAGCGTGAACAGATTTTGAGGGAAGATTTCCTTTTGATTCTCCAGTTGTAATTAGAGCGATTCGGTCGTCACTTTTATCTTCAAGAGTTCCATTTTCGTCAAAAACAAATATTCCATTTTCCTTTGAAATGAACCATTTGAAGCCGTTTGCATCTACAAGGATTTCACCTGCATTTGAATTAGTTACCAGCATATTGTCCATGTTGTATGTAAACCAGTCTTCACCATCGAAAGCAACGAGAGGGTTGTTAACATTTGCACCAGGGGAACCAGAGCAAGTTACCCACAAAACGTTATTTTCATCAAATACAGAACTCCCTATCTGGTGATCGGTATATGCGTTAAGAGATTGTATTCCTGAATTAAATTTATTATATACTTCATTCACCACACCATTCGTGGTTTTAATTAATCCTTTACCCCAAGAACCAAAAAAAACTTCATTTGTATTTTGAGGATTAATGTTTACTGATGTAATATCAAATAGAGAGTCGTATGCACCTCCATTGAAAGAATGCCATGAATTATTTTGGTATTTATAAACTCCTTTTTTTTGGTATTGATTGTTAAGCATTGGAGTCAAAGAGCCAGAAGCAACCCATAGTGCATCACCATCAAAATCTAAATTCCAGCACAGGTCATCGTATGGTCCAGTAGGTGAAAGTATATCAAAATTCCAAGAGGTTTTTCTTTTTACAAGTCCATGCATATCGTCTGAGATCCAGTATTCATTTTCTTTCCCTGAGATTATCTTTCTGGGTTTTATCGTCATGGTTGAGTCGAATTGATAAGCATATATTTTTCCTTCACTCTGGAGTAAATTATTTATGATATTTCCATTGTATGTGAATGAAAAAAGCCATTTTTCGTTCTCATAATTGATATTTTGAATGTCGTTGTAATTGTAATTTTCGTAAACAAAATTTTCCCAAACGTTACCATTGTATGAAACCAGAGTATCTTGATTATATGTTTCGGTCGAAATATTTAAAACCAAAATGGAGTCGCTTGCCTCTATTTGATTGATTGTTTTACTGGAATAAATATTAAGCTTACCCCAATTTTGAAAATTAGAAAGATTTGAACTGTTTTCATCAGCAATATAAATTCCGCTATTTGTTGCTGCGTAAATAGTATCCTTAAAAAAGGTCAAATCATTTACAAAAACATTTGAACCGTCATTACCAATAAAATAAGTTTCTTTTATCTCATGGCGTTGAATATCAAGTTTTACAATACCGAAGCCAGAACTTAAAAAAGCAAAGTCTTCTTGAATGTATATGTCGTTAATGGATTTAACCCCCTGTATTAATGTTCTTTTAATGTCAGGGATGTTAATTATCTGGTTATTGACAATCACGTCTATATTTCCTGAGGAATATCCAATTATTACACTGTTGTGTTTTTCAGAAAACGCAATTGAGCTAACACCTAAATCGGAAAGTTTGTTTACTTTACTGTATGTTTCAAGAGAATGGTCTGATAAATCGTAGGTAAAAAGAGCCTGGCCTGAAGCAACATATATTTTATCATTGGAAGCGCATAATGAACTTCCGTTATGGTAGGGGAAATGGTCATAAAACTTGCCTATTCCAACGGATTGCGCACTTGATAAAGACACGAAAACGATGAATAAGGAAAAAGATAGGTACAGTGGTAGATTCTTCATTCACTATAAATTTACAACATATTTTTATTGCTTTTTAACGCACTTATTCAGGAGTATATTTTCTGAAGAGTTAAAAAACTAAAGACTTCTTAAATAATCGGTAAAGCTGATTTCGTTCTCCAAACCCCATTTTTTCTTTAGACGGTATTTTCTTTTTTCGACTGCAGCAACAGATATGTTCATTAATTCAGCAATTTCTTTATTGGATTTACCCATTTTTACATAAGAACAAAAAAGTAAATATGATTCATTTAATTTGGAATCAATGTCTTTCAGCTTTTTAAAAAAGTTGTCGTTTTTTTGATCAAAATGAATTTGAAAATTTTCCCAATTACTCTCATCGTCAATACTTGAAGAAATAGTTCTTTTAAGTGATTTTACTTTTATTTTTTCCGAGTGCTCTAACTCTTTGGATAGGACATCCAGTTTATTCTCCAAAGTGGCCAGCATTTCTTTTTTTTGAGTGTATGAAAGAGCCATGTATGCCAATTCATTGTCTTTGTTTTTTAACTCTATTTCAAGTTTTTCAGTTTTATGTAATTTTTCCTTTATCTCAAGTTCTCTTTCTTTTTCTTCTTTAAATTTCAGGGCTTGTTTTTTAAATCGTGAGTAAATGAAGTATACTCCAATAATCACAAGCAAAAGGTATAATCCTTTTGCAATCTTTGTTCGATACCAAGGGGGTAAAATTTTAAACATGTAGGTTTCATTACCTAAAACAACATTTCCTTTTTTAGCTCTGACCTCGAAAATATACTTTCCTTCCTTTAGGTTAGTAAACTCTCGGTAATTTACTTCCTTTACATTTTGCCAACCTATTGAGTGTTTTTTATTTTGATAGAGTTGTGTTTGATATTCGATTTGATTCGATATTCCATATTCGGGTATGGAAAACGTAAATCGAAGATTATGATTTTCATAAGCTAATTCAATGGGAGATTTTGGTTTACCAAAAAAAAGCATTGAATCCTGTGATTCTCCGATAATTTCAATATTTCTAATTAAACATTTTGAAGGAATGGTCTTTTTTATTTCCTTGGGTTTGTAAAGAGCGAATCCTTCCTGTGTTCCCATAAGAAATGTCCCAGGAGCAATTTTATTAAAAAATTCGGCAGAGCCAACTAAACTACTTCTGGAAAAAGACACTTCGCTCGGGACAACTTCCCAAAATCCATTGTTTTTCTCAAGAAGATAAGCTTGATCCTGATATATACCATAAAGTTTGTTTTCGTCGTATTTTCTGGCTCTTTCCGTATATTTTTTGATGTTACCAAATGAGGTGTCTTTTTCCAGGGAGTCATTATTTAAAAAGTACATTCCCTGAAAGGTGGTAATGTATATTTTATTGTTAAAATAAAAAATGTCGTTGAAATCATCTGATTTAAAAATAGTATTATCTGCGTAGTTTATTAAAGAAACTACAGAGTCTCTTTTTTCGTTTAACTCAACTCGATATAATCCTTTGTTTCCTTGTATCGACCAAATTATACCTTTGGCATCTACTTCCATTACTCTTGAGGATTCCAAAAAGCCTTTAATGTGTCCTTGATATATCCATTTATTGTTTTTAAAAAGATATCGTTCTATACCCTCGTAAGTACCAACAAAACCTTCGTTTTTATCATATTTATCAGCGGTTTTCCAAATCCAAGACCCGTACCAAGACCCATCAGATATTCTCACTGCTTTGCCTTTTTCTAAGGTGTATGTTTCCGCAGCTTGGCAAATGATTAATTTTTCATTTGCTACATGAAGGTAGTTAATGGTTCCCTCAGGAATGCCATTTACTTTGATAAAATTTTCAGTTTTTTGTAGTCCGTTTTTCCAATTTTCCAATCGATATAAGCCACGTGAAGTCCCTATGAAAAGCTGGTTTTTGTAAACAATTCCGCTGTAACCCATGCCATCAAAACCTTGTGCATTAGTTATGTATTGTATGGGTGAGCTCCATTTTAAAATTCCTATTCCGTTATTGTATGCAATCCAGATATTACCCGCTTTATCTTGAAATAGTTTTCGAATAAAATTCGCTTGCAAACCTTGTTTTTTTGTGATGTTTTTTTGCAATTTCCCTTTGGAGTTCATTAAATAAAGTCCTCTTTTTACAGTACCGATTAAAAATGCATCTCTGTTTAGTTTGATAACCGAGGAAACGTCAGCATTGGATAAGATGGATGAGGTTTGCTTAGGCAATTCTGAATTGCCCATTAATTTAACTCCGAAGCTTCCGAATATTGCATATTTGTCGTTGATGAGTTGAATTTCTCTTACGGATTCAGTTTGAGAATCAGGTAAAATAATTTTTGCATTTAAACCAACGACCTCTCCTAAACCTTTACCGCTTTCCCAATAAAGGAGTTTTCCGTCTAAAAAAGCTAAATCTTCTATTAAGGAGGTTTTTGAAAAACCATTAACCTTTTCTATTTTTTTATTTTTAAGTCGGTAAATCGTTCGTGAGCATGCGAAATAAATAGCATCGTTGAACCAATAAGTGTCGAAAACTTCATTAATTTCCTTATTTCCGGGAATAAGCTTTTTAAGAGATTTAAAGTGTGTTTTTTGAGATTCGTCCTTGTTTAAGTATCCAAATTCCGATGATGAACCAACAAAGATTTTACCCGAATAATCTTTCGATAAGCTAATGGCACTTTTTCCTTGAACTAGAGGGATTTTTCGAAAAGACCTTCCGTCATACTCTAAAACACCATATGCATTGGCGATATAAATTATTCCACTTGAGTCTTGCTCAATATCATAATTTATTGAATGACCATTGTAGTCTTTTGTTGTGAAATTTATTACCTGAGGTATTGAGCCTTTTGTGGCTAAAAATAAAAACAGAAAAATCAGGAATAAACTAAATTTTGTTTTCATCATTTGAAGGTAATTCACTAGGAAAGTTAAGGTTTTTATTGTGGTTAAAAAATTTCGATCCTTTAAGCATTATTGTTTTCGAATAAAAAAAGGACATATTTGATTAAAATTAGTAGAGTAGGATTGTAGCTTTATCTGTTTTTATGAATTTATTCTTGAATTTCACCTTTTTTCGAGAAGAAAGGCAAAATAAAAAACAGATAAATAAAGTGGTTTCAAGTGAGTTAGTATATTTGCAGGAAACACTTTCAGACATATGAAGCAGCTTATTCAATCCTATAAAACAGGAGAATTGGGAGTTTATGAAGTTCCTGCACCAATTTGCGGTGAAAATGGAGTACTTGTAAGGACCAAAACATCATTGGTTTCGGCAGGAACTGAAAAGATGATCGTTGATTTGGCTAAAAAGTCATTGCTTGGAAAAGCAAAAGCGAGACCCGATTTAGTAAAACAAGTTGTGAATAAAATGAAACAGGAGGGTGTAGTAAACACTCTTGAGAAGGTTTTTACAAAGCTTGATACGCCAATACCCTTAGGCTATTCTTGCGTAGGAGAAGTTGTTCAGGTTGGATCGAAAGTAACAGGTGTGTCGGTTGGAGATAGAGTGGCTTGTGGAGGTGCTGGATATGCAAACCACAGTGAAATAAATTACGTGCCCAGAAATTTATTTGTAAAAGTTCCTAAAAATGTTTCCGATGCAGACGCCTCTTTTGTTACAGTTGGATCGATAGCTCTTCAAGGGATTCGACAAACAGCTCCCACCCTTGGGGAGAAGGTTGTTGTAATGGGGTTAGGTCTTTTGGGGCAAATATCGGTTCAACTCTTAAAGGCTAACGGTTGTAAAGTGTTGGGAACTGATTTGGATTCAAAGAAATTGGAATTGGCAAAAAAATTAGGTGCCGATGAGGTTTGTTCTCCGAACGAAGTAATTGAAAAAGCAAAGCTGTTCACTAATGGTAACGGCGCTGATGCTGTAATAATCGCAGCAAGTACTTCAAGTAATCAACCCATAATAGATGCAGGAGAGATTTCCAGAATGAAAGGTAGGGTTGTAGTTGTTGGTTTAGTGGGTATGGATATTCCTCGAAATGAATACTACAAAAAGGAGCTGGAATTAAAATTATCCATGGCCTATGGACCCGGGAGGTATGATCCAAAATATGAAGAGCAGGGAATAGACTATCCGTTTGCTCATGTTCGGTGGACCGAGCAAAGGAATTTTGAGGCGTTTTTAGATTTAGTCGATGACGGAAGGGTTACTCCTTCGGAAATGGTGACGCATGAGTACGAGTTTGATAGTGCTTTAACAGCATATGATTTACTTGAAGGTAAAATCAAAGAAGATTATTTGGGGATTTTACTGAATTACAAAGAAGGTGTTGAGTTAAAATCAGAACTTGTTCAAATATCGGATGCTATAGTAAAGTCAGGCTTGCTTAACGTGGGATTGGTCGGAGCTGGAAATTTCACTAAGTCGGTTATTCTTCCTAATCTCAAAAAGGTAGGAAATTCCAACCTTGTAGGTCTTTGTACAGCAACAGGAGTGAGTGCACATTCTACAGGAAACAAACATGAATTTAAATATATTACAACTGATTACCAGGAGCTTTTAAGTCATGATGAAATAAATACGGTTTTTATAACAACTCGTCATGATGACCATGGTCAAAAGGTTTTGAATTCGTTGAAGGCGGGGAAACATGTTTTTGTAGAAAAGCCTTTAGCAATTTATGAGCACGAATTGGAAGAAATAAAATCCTTTTATTCGGATTCTGCAGAAAAGCCAATTTTACAGGTCGGTTACAATCGAAGATTTGCGCCTTTGGTACAAGAAATGCAAAAAACAATAAAAGGATTACCGGTAAGTATAAATTATCGAGTTAATGCAGGCGTAATACCCAAAGACGTTTGGATTCAAGACCCCGAAGTTGGTGGGGGAAGAATAATTGGTGAGGTTTGTCATTTTATCGATACTTGTACCTATTTGGCAGACGCTCTTCCTGAGAGTGTTTTTGCCGCTTGCGTTACAAAGCCCGACCAAAGTATACCTGATGAGGACAATGTAACCATAAGCATTAAGTATTCCAACGGATCAACTGCCGTAATAAATTACTATGCCTTCGGAAACAGTCAACTTTCAAAGGAATATGTTGAGGTATTCGCGCCCGATATAGCTATGAAAATGGATAATTTTAGAGAGCTGGAAATTTTTAAAGGAAATAAATCTCGTAAGCTCAAGAGCGCAAACCAGAATAAAGGATTTAAAGGAGAGTTTATGGCTCTTAAAAAAGCTATTGAAGAGGGGAGAACAGCTATAACTTTTGATGAATTGTATTCAACATCAAAAGTTACATTTGCAATTTTGAATTCACTTAAAACAGGAGAACCTCAAAAGTTATAATGGGAAAAATATTCCTTTTTTTAAGAACGATACGGCATTTGAAATTTCGTCAGATTGCGTACAGAATATTTTATGTTTTCAGAGCAAAATATCGTCGCTTCGTCAGGTTTAAGCTTAATTACAATTTTTACAGAAAAGGAAAGCCATTACGTTTTGACACCTTAGTTCCTACGAACACTTCTTATGCGTCCAATACATTTACCTTTTTAAATCAATCGATTACCTTTTCTGATGGAATTGATTGGGATTATATGGACAATGGAAAGCTTTGGGCGTATAATTTGAACTATTTTGATTTTCTGAACCAAGAAAACATGCAAAAAGAAATCGGAGAAGCCTTGATTTTTTTGTTTGTGGATCAAATTCGAGAATTAAAAAACGCAAATGAGCCTTACCCTACATCTTTGAGAGGAATAAACTGGATTAAATTTTTTTCCGTTCATTCCATTGAAAAAAAATCTTTTGATCGGTACCTGTATAGTCAGTATAGAATTTTATTGGATCAAATAGAATATCATTTGCTTGGTAATCATCTGCTGGAAAACGGGTTTTCATTGTTTTTTGGAGGGTATTATTTTAAAGGCTTGGAGCTTTACCAAAAGGGAAAAGAGATAATATCTGTTGAGTTGAGGGAACAGATATTAAAAGATGGAGCCCATTTTGAACTCAGTCCGATGTATCATAAGATTCTTCTTTTAAGGCTTCTTGATGCCTATAATCTTAGCAAAAACAACAAGGAGATTTATGAAGACTCAGAATTTGAGGAATTTCTTTTAAAAACAGCTCAGAAAATGCTGGGGTGGCTGGAATCGGTAACTTTTTCCAATGGTTCAACTCCACGTGTTAATGATTCGACGGAAGGAATTTCTTCTGAATCCAAAGAGTTGTTTGACTATGCAAAGCGGCTTGGAATTGTTTGGGAAAGATCACTTTTGTCGGAGTCGGGCTATCGCCTGTTTAAAGGAAAAGAAGTTGAACTTTTTGTCGATTATGGTATGATTGGTCCTAGTTATATTCCAGGACACGCTCATTCCGATACGTTTAGTTTTGTTTTAAATTACAAAGGACAACCGGTAATTGTTGACCCCGGTATATCAACATATAATATTGGTTATCGTCGCCAAAGAGAAAGAAGTACCTCAAGCCATAACACAGTTCGATATGCCAAAGTTGATCAATCGGAAGTCTGGGGAGGATTTAGAGTAGGAAGAAGGGCAAGAGCAATAATTACAGAGGAAAATGAAACTTCAATTAAAGGGTACCATAATGGGTACAAACGTTTTGGAGTATATCATCAAAGAGTATTTGATTTTAACGACACAAAGATTAAAATTGAAGATAACATTGTTACAAAAAATCAGTTGCTGGGAAAAAGCAGCGCATATTTTCATTTTTATCCGGGGATAGAAATAAAAATTGATAAAAACAGAATTGTTGTTGACGGTTGCAATTTAGAGTTTTCAGGAGCCTCTGGTACCAGGGTGAAAGAATATACTTACGCTCACGGTTATAACAGCACCGAAAAAGCAAAATTAGTTGAGGTTCTATTTGAGGAAAAACTCATTACTAATATCACTCTCAATGGATTTGATGTAAATTAAAATATAAGATGAGAATTTTATTTATTACCGATAATTTTCCTCCTGAAGTCAATGCTCCTGCCACAAGAACGTTTGAACATTGTAAGGAATGGGTCAAAAAGGGAGATGAAGTTACGGTAATAACTTGTGTTCCTAATTTCCCCAAGGGCAGGGTGTATGATGGGTATAAAAACAAACTGTATCAAAAGGAGGAGATAGAAGGGATTCGAGTGATTCGAGTGTGGTCATATATTTCAGCCAATGAAGGTTTTGCAAAACGAATTATTGATTTTATGAGTTTTGCATTTATGGCTTTTTGGGCAGGCCTTTTTAAAAAAGCCGATATAATAATCGGAACATCCCCTCAATTTTTTACCACATGGACTGCAGAAACATTATCCGTATTAAAGAGGAAACCTTGGATATTCGAACTAAGAGATTTATGGCCAGAGTCAATAAAAGCTGTAGGGGCAATTAGCGGAGACAGTAAAGTGTTTAAGCTGCTCGAAAAAATTGAGTTAAGGCTATACAAACGTTCCTCCAGAATTATTTCGGTAACTCATTCGTTCAAAAAGAACTTAATATCTAGAGGTATTGATGAAAATAAAATACGAGTTGTTCGAAACGGAGCAAACCTGGAAAGATTTTCAATAAGAAAACGGCATTTAGGTTGGGAAGAAAGATTAGGAGTTAAAGATAAATTTGTTGTAGGGTATGTAGGAACTCATGGAATGGCTCATAAATTAGAATTTATAATAAATTCCTGGCCGAGAGATCAGGAGGATTTACATTTAATTTTGATGGGCGATGGAGCGGAAAAAGAAAAATTGAAGGTTAGAGCAAAGGAGTTGAAAATAACAAACATTACTTTTTTAGATAGTATGCCGAAGGATGAAGTCCCCAATTTACTTTCTCTGATGGACGTTTCTTTGGTACCGCTTAAAAAAAGCGACTTATTTAAAACGGTTATTCCTTCTAAAATTTTTGAAAACGCAGCCATGCAAACGCCCATTTTATTGGGGGTTGAGGGAGAAAGTGCCGATATTATAAAAGAATTCGGAGCAGGATTGTGTTTTGAACCTGAAAATAAAACAAGTTTCATTGAAAATTTAACAGTTTTAAAAGACAATTTGGAGGTGTATTCTAATTGTCAATTAGGGTGTCTCAACCTCGCGAGAGCCTTCGATCGCAAAAAAATGGCTGAAGAAATGAGACAACATCTTCTTGAGGTATTGAAAAAATAAAGGCAACGTTCTTTGTATGCGGGAGTCAATTGCACATCTAAGAAGATAAAAAATGTATCTTTGTTTCAGATTATACCATGATAGAATTATTACTTTCATTCATTTCAAGCCTTGTAATTGTTCTTACTGCAATTCCATCGGTTATTCGAGTGTCTTATTTGAAGCACTTGTATGACGTTCCTGATGAAAGAAAATCTCACGAAAAAGTAGTACCAACTTTAGGGGGACTTGCAATTTTTGCTGGTTTTATGGTAAGTACCAGTTTAACCATTCAAGAAGAGAACTTGAATTATAATTATTTAGTAGGAGCCTTGATGATTATTTTTTTCATCGGAATCAAGGACGACATATTGATTACAGCACCAATAAAAAAACTAATGGGTCAGTTATTAGCTGCCGCAATTATTGTAGTGTTGGGAGGTGTTCGCATAACCAGTATGTATGGTTTTTTAGGTGTTAACGACTTATCTCCTGAGATATCGGCATGTTTAACCATATTTACTTTAGTGGTTATCATGAATGGGTTTAATCTTATCGATGGAATAAACTGGCTTTCGGCTGGAGTTTCGGTTGTAGTTACTTCGTTTTTTGGAGTATGGTTCTGGATTACCGAGCATAATGATTTGGCTATTGTTTCTACATCATTGGTGGGGTCTCTGTTGGGATTTATGTGGTTCAATAAAACTCCAGCAAAAATATTTATGGGCGATACAGGCTCGTTAATTTTGGGGCTGATTATAGGTGTTCAAACCATTTACTTTATTAGATTAAGCCCTGAATCATCCTGGTCTTTAAATTCTGCACCTATGATCGCATTTGGTGTATTGATTGTTCCATTATTTGACACTTTAAGAGTTTTTATTTCCCGAGCTTTAAAAGGTAAAAGCCCCTTAAACCCTGATAAAAATCATATTCATCATCGACTGTTGGAGCTGGGGTTCTCACATATGAAAGCATCTTCAGTAATTATGCTTTTCAATATTTTATTCGTGTTTATGGTGTATTCCTTGAGAAATATTGGCAGTCTTGAATTGTTTTCCGTTGAGATTTTAGTAGCATCTGTATTTACTTCGATACCCTCGTTAATTCTCCGTAGAAAAAACAATAAAAATGCACTTCAAGTGGTTCATCCAGAGCCGTTAAAAAAACCAAAAAGTCGAAAAGGTGTTGCCAGCTAATGTCAATTTAATTTTTGGGTTTTTATGTTTTCCAATTTTTGCATTTACCCAGTTTGATGTTTTAAACCATGAGGTGGAGTGGATGTTTGATGAGGCATTAGCAAAAGGAGACACTTCGTGGAACTCAAACATAAGCTCCATTGAGAATAATTTTATTTTTGAAAAAATACCCTCCGATACGTTTCTATTGAAGTCAAAATATTCTTTTATTGATTGGGCTTTCAATAAAAACATTTATGGTTTTAAATCTGAAGATTACACGTTTACTTTGAACCCTGTTTTCGATGTGCAATTGGGTTCAAACAATTACTTCAGTACCAGAAGAGGAGGTTATGCCCGTGGATCAATAGGAAGTAAATTTCGATGGATTACATCATTTTATGAGAATTACCAGAGCTTTGATACTAAGATCACTCAAATTGTTCGGGAAACCGCCGTTGCACCGGGAGAGACAGAAGTGAAAAATCCCTACGGATATTTTGACTATTCCGTTTCTTCAGGAGGGTTGAGTTATCAGTTTACTAAATTTTTTGATGTTACCGCGGGGCACGGGAAAAATTTTTTAGGCAACGGATATAGAAGCGTTCTTTTATCGGATGCATCTGGGAATTATCCCTTTTTGAAAACCAATTTAAAAATAGGTAGAGTCAATTATTCGATGATTCTCGCCGAATTCATCGATTTCACTAATGATTTGATTGGAGACGGATTGAAGAGGAAAAAATATGGGAGTTTTCATTATATGGATGTTTTGGCTTCAAAAAAGCTGAAAATAGCTTTTTTTGAAGCTGTAATCTGGGAGGGAGATTCTACATCAAGGAGGCTCGAATTAAATTACATTAATCCTTTTGTAATTCTAAGACCTCTTGAGTATAACATTGGCTCTCCCGACAATATGTTAATAGGGTTTAACGGCAGCTGGGATGTTCATAGGACAATAAATGTATACGGACAAGTTGTTTTAGACGAACTCCATTCAAAAAACCTTATTAATAACCCTACTTGGTGGGGAAATAAATATGGATATCAATCTGGAATTAAAATTCACAATCTTCCGCTAAAGAATTTTGTGGTTATCGCGGAACATAATGCGGTTAGACCTTTTACGTATTCTCACAAAACTTCAGGAATGAATTATGGTCACAACTACAACCCCCTTGCTCATCCTTATGGAGCAAACTTTAAAGAATGGCTTGGAGTTATTAACTTTCGATTGAAGAGGGCAAATATAAATTCAAAATTGGTTTATATAAGTGGAGGAGAGGAAATGTCAGATTCTATATCGAGTGGGAAGGATATTTTTAAATCTTACCACGACAGGCTTTACGAAGATGGCTATCAAATTGGTCATGGACTGAAATACAAGCAACTTTTTTGGGATACCAAAATAAGTTTCATTCTCAATCCAAGGTATTTACTAATGTTTGAAATGGGATATCAAAACAGAACGCAATGGATAGGTGACAATAAAGAAAATCATCACTACCTTTACGGAGGTTTTAGGACGTCTTTATTAAACCTTTATTATGATTACTAAAAATAAAGTTGTTGCTCTTCTTATTGTTGTTAATCTGACTTCCTTTGCTCAGCAATTATTCTATCCTCTAGATCACGACGATAATGCGTTTGTAGAAATGTATTTAAACAATACAAAATCCAATTCACATACCTCTGTAAAACCGTATTTCTATCAGGATATTCAAAAAGCGATTAACACGGATTCTATTGATTCAATGTTAACGGATACGAATCGTTTATACTTACTTCCAACATCTTATTGGGCTAAATTTTTACGTTGGTCTGAAAACAAGTTAATGGATGAGGATTTGGTTTATATAAATGGAGATGGATTAAAATTAAGAGCAAATCTTTTGTTAGGCCTGCAAACCGGTAGAGACGCTTATCAAGAGGATTATTTCTGGACGAACACCAGAGGCTATTGGTTATCCGGTCAAATTGGAAAAAAGGTTTTTTTCGAATCTGCGTTTTATGAAAACCAAGCAAAACTATTGCCTTACATTAATTCAAATGTTACTTCAAATTTAGTAATGCCAGGACAAGGAAGGTATAAAATTTTCAAAGAAAATATTGGGGCAGACTGGGCTTTTGCCTCTGGAGCCGTGGGATATAAAGCCAACAAGTATTTTAAAGTATTTATGGGGCACGGAAAAAACTTCTTTGGCGATGGTTATCGTTCAATGCTGCTCAGCGATAATACGTTCAATTATCCCTATTTTAAATTCGAAACAACAGTCTGGAATATCAAGTATGTTAACCTCTGGGCTCAATTAAATCATATTGGATTTCAGGATGCCGGAGATCGAAATTGGACTCAAAAATATTTAGCCTTACATTATTTAAGCTGGAACATCACCAAAAAACTAAATGTTAGTTTATATGAGTCTATTTCTTGGCTAAAGGCAGACAAAGGATTCGATTGGCAATACATAAACCCCGTCATTTTTATGAGGCCTGTTGAGTGGCAAAACGGTTCAGCAGATAATGTTCTTTTAGGGGCTTCGGCTAAGTTTAAAATTAATGATGATTTTACAATATATGGACAAGCTGTTCTTGATGATTTAAACTTTTCGGAACTAAAAAAAGGTAATGGATATTGGGGAAACAAATATGGAGGGCAAATAGGAGTTAAAGCCTACAATTTACTGGGGGTATATGGTTTAAGCGCTCAGGCTGAATACAATGTGGCTCGTCCTTTTACATACTCTCATTTTGACAGCACAAACGCTCATGTTCACATGAATGAACCCCTTGCTCATCCACTTGGGGCAAATTTTCAAGAGGCAATAGGTTTTATTCGGTACAAGTATAAAAGGCATAAGTTTACTTTCAAGATGGTCTGGTCAGAAATAGGAAAAGATACTTCAGGGGTAAATCATGGAGGGAATATTTTTTACAGCTACAACACAAATCGCATAGATGTTAATGGTGATGGTGGTCTTTCTGGATATACTATAGGTCAAGGAGATTTAAATCGATTAAATTTCTTTGATCTTCGTTATGCTTTTTTGATAAACCCGAGAGCCAGATTGTATTTTGAAATGGGAATAAAAGATAGAGTGCTTTCCAGACAAACTCTGCCAAATGATAAAACAAGATTTTTATATTTAGGACTCAGAACAACATTAAACAACTTTTACTATGACTCCTTTTAATCCGGTTGAAGCCTTAACAAAATTGATAAGTATTCGGTCCTTCAGTAAGGAGGAAGAGCCTGCTCGGGATTTCATGGAGTCTGTTTTGACTGAATACGAAATAGATTTTACGATAGACCTGAATAATATATGGGCTAAAAACAAGCATTTTGATTCAAGTAAGTATACAATTTTACTAAATTCTCACCTTGATACTGTAAAACCAAATAAGGGGTATACGAAAGATCCTTATTATCCTCAGATAGAAGAAGGGAAGTTATACGGGTTAGGCAGTAACGATGCGGGGGGAGCGCTGGTCACTTTATTGGGTACATTTATACACTTTTATGAAGAAAAAGGGTTGCCTTTTAATCTTGTGTTTGCGGCTTCGGCGGAAGAAGAAATTAGCGGTAAAAATGGAATGGAATTTTTATTCCCGAGGTTGCCAAAAATCGATTTCGCGATTGTTGGTGAACCTACATTATTGAATATCGCAATAGCTGAAAAAGGACTTATGGTGCTCGATTGTAAATCGATTGGAAAAGCTGCTCATGCAGCTCGAAATGAAGGGGTTAATGCTATTTATGAAGCAATAAAAGACATCAACTGGTTTTCTACTTATGTTTTTCCAAAACAATCTGAAGAAACAGGGTCGGTGAACATGTCAGTTACACTCATTAAGTCAGGTAGTCAACATAATGTTATTCCTTCTGAGTGTGATTTTGTTGTTGACGTAAGAGTAAACGACAAATATTCCAACAATGAAGTTTTGAATATAATCAAATCAAACGTGAGTTGTGAAGTCAGTGCTCGTTCTACACGCTTAAACTCCAGTGGTGTTGGTAGTACTCATTTGATTAGAGAGGTAGCAGAAAAATTGAATATAAAAACATATGGTTCGCCAACGTTGTCCGATCAATCCTTGATGCCTTGTGAAAGCATAAAAATGGGACCGGGCGATTCTTCTCGATCTCATACAGCAAATGAGTTTATTTATATTGATGAATTGGAGCAGGCGATTCCAAAGTATATTGCAGTGTTAACTCAACTTGGGGAAGAGTTAATGGTTTAATAACAATTAATTCACTGAGTTAAGGAAGTTTATGTTTTTCTTTGTGTAAAGAATTAAAAATCCTAACGGGATGTTAGGTTCCCTCCAATTGGGGGTAATTCAGCCACGCGGGATGCGAGGCTTTTTTATTTTAAAAGCCTTAATCTTTTCCTTTAATCTTTAAGCCCAGGATATTTTACTTTGAAAGTAAAGTAAGTCATCTTTCATTATTGTGTTCCTTCTCCAGCAATCGAATTTGAAATATTCGAATTAATATTTACTTGAAATAATTCAAAAGAATTGCTTTTTTACTTGGACTTATGTTTACTATTGAGTCGTCGCTCATTACAAGCTGACCGCCTTTTCCTTTTATATATTGCTTAATATGTTGCCCGTTTACCAAATGAGATTTATGCACACGGATAAAGTCCATATCGCTCAATACTTCTTCATAAAACTTTAGAGATCGGCAAATCATCATTTTGGGTCCATTGGTTAAATGAAATTCTGTAAAGTTGTCGTTGGCTTCGCATCGTATGATGTCTTTTACACGAACAACATCAAAACCAGTCATAGTTGGACAAACTACTTTATGTAACTGTTTGTTTTCAATTTGGATATTTTCCAATAAAACTTTTGTGTGTGAAATTCCATTTTCCTCGTTATAACTTGCCTTGATTTTGTTAACGGCCTGTTCAAGCTCATCAATATCAATTGGTTTGAGTAAATAATAGGATGCGCTTGAATTTAAAGCTTTTATTGCATAATTGGCATATGCTGTAACAAAAATGGTTTCGAAATTAACTTCTTTTACTTTTTCCAATAAGTCAAAGCCATTCCCGTAAGGCATTTCGATATCCAAAAATAAAATATCTGGATTGTGCTTTTCCACCGCTTTTAACCCGTCTTCAACATTTTCAGCTAAAGCAACAACCTCAACATCAGTAGTGTATTTTTTTATATATCCAGAAAGAATTTCTCTACTGGCTAATTCGTCCTCAACGATTATAGCCTTTAATGGTTTATTCATTTAATAGGGATGTTTATGAGTACATTTGTTCCGCAATCCTCTTGTGAAGAATCAGCATCATTAATTTCGACTTTAATGTTTGTATTATTAAGGTCATTAATAATATCAATTCTTTGAGCTATGTTTTTTAGTCCTGTTGACTCCTCTGTTTTTTGATTTTTAGTCTTAATAGCTTGAGATTTCAGCCTTCCAATTCCATTATCTTCTATCGAGAAAACAATCTGGTTTTTTATCCGATTACACTTTAATTTTAGATGCCCTTTTTGCTTTTTATACCGTAAACCGTGCCAAACAGCATTCTCGATATAAGGTTGTATCAGCATAGGAGGAATTTCAATTTCATCTGTTTTTAAATCATGTTCCACTTCAAAATCAAAATCAAATTTTTCTTTAAATCTAAAATGCTCAAGGTGTAAGTAAAGTTTAATTATTGCCAGTTCTGTTTCTAAAGAAACTAGGTCGTGTTTTGAGTTTTCTAAAACAGCCCTCATTAGTTTAGAAAAATCTGATAAATATTTGTTCGCCATTCTTTCGTCGTTAGAGGCAATAAAAGTATTTATAGAGTTAAGAGCATTAAAAATGAAGTGAGGATTCATTTGAGTTCTCAAGGACTTTAAGGCGAGAAGTTGATTGGCTATTTTTTTTTGTTTCGAGGATCTATAAATAAGCAGTGAGGTAGCAATTAAAATCAATATTAGTGTAATCAAAAGGTAATTGAGTAAGGATTTTTGTGTAATGGTTTTTTGTTGTAGCTCCTCATTTTTTTCATAAACCTCGAGACGTTTATCACTTAGTTCAGCTTCTTTTTTTAAGGCCGCTATTCTTTTTTGTTTTTCACTAATTGTTTCAAAAAAAGCAATTTTTTCAATCAGTAGTTGTTTTTTTTGAAGATTCAAAGAGTCAACGGTTTTAGCGTATTTCTCAAACGTTTTTAGGGCCTTATCTCGTTCACCGGTTTTTGTATAAACCCTACTTAAGTTTTTATAACCCTCTGATAGTTTTTCGAAATCTTTTACTTCTTCAGCAATTGTAATGTTATCGTTAATTGATTTTATAGCTTCTTCCCATTTCTCATTTTGAACGTAAATATTTGACAACTCATTTCCCTCAATTAAAAGACCAATAGTGTCTTTTGCATTAAATGAGTTTAAAACCTCTTTTTTCTGAAATTCAACAAGTTCTTCAACACCGTAATCACTCTTGTAAATATTTCTAAGTTCATAATTGGAATTTAGATATTCTTTTGAATTTAGTTTGGTGTTTGATTTCGCCCTGTTAAAATACTCTATAGCTTCTTCAGGTTTGTTTTCTTGGGTTGAAATTTGACCCAGACTATTTGAGGTAAAGGCATACCCTTTTTTATCATTATTTTCCTTTTGAAGTTTCAAATTATCAATGTTTAATTTCCTGGCTTTTTTAAACTTTCTTTGCCTTTGAAAAACCCTTGCCATCCCACTGTTCGCATAAATTAATCCCAAAGTGTCTTTTTTTGAACGAGATCGAATGGCAACTTTTTGATAATATTCTAACGCCATCCGATTTTCATTTAGCAACTCATAAGTATAAGCCAAGGGTTTTGTTGTCAGATAGTATTCTTTGCTTGATGTGTCGAAGTAGCTTCTTGCCTTCGAAAGATAATTCGCCGCTTCTAAATAGGAATTGAGTTTTAGGTTAATTAATCCGATTAGGTAATAGCAATGTGCATGAATGGTTTTATTGTATTTAGAATTATTTGACTGCTCGCTTAAAACACCTTCAACAAATGTGAGAGACTTTAAAGGGGCTTGTTCAAGATATTTATAGGCTGAGTCAATCTCGGGAATAGGCAATAAATGATATTCAAGCCTATCGAAAATAATATCAGGCACAAGTACATCAAGAGGCCTTGATTTTCCTTGTACTGAAAAAGCGCTTATGGAATAGAATAAGCAGAAAAACCAGATTATAGGTTTAATATACCCAGACATAACAACGAACTTAACCACAATTTTTATGAATACAAAGTCAATAACAAGCTAGAAAAGCATTATCACCTAAAAATTAAATGTAAGGAATAGTCTTAATCAAGTTAAAAAAGCGTTTTACCAAGTCAACACCTCTAATTACCAAGTGTGCATTTTTTTTCGATTTTTTTGATGATATGTTTATGGAAATCAAATTAAAGAAAAATGAAAAAGAAACTTATCAACCTATTTGTTGGAGCTACTTTATTTATGAGCCCATTACTTTTTGCGCAAACAGAAGCTACACCTAAATCTATAAAATTAGGTTTGTTACTAGACACAAGCAGTAGCATGGATGGGCTAATCGACCAAGCGAAATCTCAGCTTTGGAAAATTATAAATAAAATGACCTCTGCAACCTATAACGGGACATCTCCAAATATTATGATTGCCTTATATGAGTATGGGAACAGTGGTTTACCTCAAGAATCAGGATATATTCGGAAGGTAACGGATTTGACCAGTGATTTAGACATTTTAAGTAGAGACTTATTCAGTTTAAAAACCAATGGAGGAAATGAATTTTGCGGACAGGTTATTCAAACAGCATTTAACGAATTGGACTGGAGCGCATCAACAAATGATTTGCAAATGATTTTCATTGCGGGGAATGAGCCATTTAATCAAGGAAAGGTAGATTTTAAGCCTGTATGTCAAAAAGTAAAGAATAATGATATCACAATAAACACCATATTTTGTGGAGCGTATCAGGAAGGAGTAAATACAAAATGGAAAAAAGGAGCTGAACTTGGAGAGGGAGAGTACTTTAATATTGACCAAAACGAAGTGACGGTTTACATTGATAATCCTTACGATAAAGTAATCGATTCCTTAAGCACTCAATTAAATCAAACCTATGTTTTTTATGGAAAATATGGAAAAAAGATGCATTTGAACCAGTACGAGCAAGATAGGAATGCAAAAAGTTATGGTGTTGCTAACAATTCTTTGCGAGCAATAAGCAAGAGTTCTTTTGTATACGATAATTCATCCTGGGATTTAATTGATGCGATGAATCAAAAAGGATTCGATTTTGATAAAATCGACAAGGAAACGCTACCGGACTCTCTAAAAATATTAACGAATGAGGCGATTAAAAAAGTACTTGAAGCGAAATCTGCTGAACGAGTACTTCTGCAAACTAAAATTAAAGAACTGGCTAAGAAAAGAGAAGAATATATAGCTAGAGAAAGAGCGGTTCAATCGTCAAAAGGAAATTTAGATGATGCAATCTTAATCACTATTGAAAAGCAAGGCAGAAGTAAGGGGTTTGAATTTAAATAATTAAAAACTATTAAATCAAAAAACATGAAAAATATAATTGCAGGAGCTCTCCTTTTAATTTTTACAATAGAATACGGGAAGGCACAAGTCGGTCAAAATGAATTCAGATTTATTGAAGTTACGGGAAGTGCTGAAATAAATGTTGAGCCAGATGAAATAAGGTTTCATATAGGTATTGAAGAATATTGTAAAGAAGAATTTGAAAAAAGAAAACCCTACAAGGATTGTATAACAAAAATCCCATTGGAAGAAATCGAAAAAAACTTAATGGCTGCACTAACTAAAATTGGAATAGTTAAGAATCAAATAATTATTAAGGATGTAGGAGACTATTGGAATAGGTCGGGAAAAAAGTTTAAAAAAAGTAAAACAATTGAGTTGGTGTTAAAAGATTTCAGTCTGGTCAATGAGATTCTCAGAAAAGTCAAAGTTCGTGGGGTTAATTCAATGAGAATATCGGACTTAAAGAATAAAAACATCTCTAAATATAGAGAACAAGTCAAAATTGAGGCTATGAAAGCAGCTAAAAGAAAAGCGGATTATTTACTTAGTAGTATAGGCGAAAAACTTGGGGGGGTTATTAGTGTTGTTGAGTTAGACGGTGATTTCCTGAATACTTGGCGTAATCAGAATTTACTATGTAATTCAAAAGTTAATTATACTTTGTCTTCAAATAGTGATAATTTGAACAAAATGGAAAATATTCGGAAAATCCAATTAAGGTATAAAATTAAGATAAGGTTTGAAATAAAACAAGATGTTACAAGCCGTTGATATTTACAAAAAAAAGAGATTCATATTGAATCTCTTTTTTTTGCTCCCTCTCCTGGGCTCGAACCAGGGACCCTCTGATTAACAGTCAGATGCTCTAACCAACTGAGCTAAGAAGGAATATGTCCCGAAAAAATTGGGAGTGCAATATTAACCTTATTTTCCCTAATAAACAATATCTTTAACAAAATTTTTTAAAAAAAAAGGATAATGAGCTTAGTTATTATTGGTACCGTAGCCTTTGACGCTATTGAAACACCGTTTGGAAAAACAGATAAAATCGTTGGGGGGTCAGCTACATATGTTGGATATTCAGCAACGAAATTAGGGGTGAAGCCTAAGCTGGTTGCTGTTGTGGGGGATGACTTTCCTAAAGAGACTGTTGCAGATTTTGAACAGGCTGGATTTGACCTGGAAGGACTTCAAATTAAAAAAGGGGAAAAAACTTTTTTTTGGAGTGGAAGGTACCATAATGACATGAACAGCAGGGATACATTAGTCACTGAATTAAATGTTCTGGAGTCATTTGACCCCGTAATCCCAGAATCCTATCAAGACTGTTCTTATTTAATGTTAGGAAATTTAGCACCTGCTATTCAGAGACAGGTCATAAGAGGAATGAAAAATCGCCCGAAATTAATAGCCATGGATACTATGAATTTTTGGATGGATATAGCAATGGATGATTTAAAGGAAACTATTTCATTGGTTGATGTATTAACAATCAATGATGAAGAGGCTCGTCAACTTTCAGGAGAATACTCTTTGTTATTGGCGGCTGAAAAAATCCAAGAAATGGGACCTAAATACCTAATCATAAAAAAAGGAGAACATGGAGCGCTTTTGTTTCACGGAAGAGAAATGTTCTACGCGCCCGCACTATTACTTCCGAGTGTTGCCGATCCAACAGGCGCAGGAGATACTTTTGCAGGAGGTTTCATGGGGTATTTGAAAAGTACAGATGATGTTTCTTTCGAAAATATGAAAAGGGCTTTGGTTTATGGTTCGGCTTTAGCTTCGTTTACTGTACAAAGGTTTGGAACAGAAAAAATTAAAGAAGTTTCCTCAGCTGAGTTAGAGTCGAGAATGAATGAATTTAAATCATTAATGAGTTTTACTCATAAATAAGTTGAGTTTTTTCTTTTAATTGTTGTTCAAAATGCCTTTGTTTGTTTAAATAAACAGAGGAATTTTCAAACAATTGATTTATGCTTAGATTTTTGTTTTTATTCTTAACAGTTTCTTTTACCTTTTTGTCTTGTTCAGAACCCTTGGATGCAGAAAAAATTGAGGTACACAAATTCCTTTTGGATTCTGAGTCGAAAGATTCGATAGAAATCGTCGTGCCTAAAGGTGCTGTCGAATTTCCTGGAGCTCAACCTGAAGACATGCTGGGCTTATATACTATTTATTCAAAAAAAGTCAGATTAGAAGATTTTGCAATTGAGGTTGAATTCATTACATTATCTGGTGTTGAGCAAGACGATATTGTGCAAGAAAAATTAGAAGAAATTAAAATTGAATCAGAATCTTTTCGTTTAATAAAACAACAGAGCGATGGATTCTTTTTTGAGTCGAAAGAAATAAATGGTGATTTAAATTATAGTTTCATTAAAATAATTGTTGCTAAAACAAAATATGCTGTAGTTTTTCCTGAACCAAAGCCAGATGGAAATACCTCGATGGAAGAAGCAAAATTCATGTACGATATAATTAATAAACAAATATGAATTTTATTCAAAGAAACAGATCGAATGTGCTTAGGGGAGTATCATTGTTCTTATTTTTTTTCGCGGTAGTTTCTTTTAAAGACTCAGGTAATGTAGGGAAATATTTACCGGATGAACAGGTAAAAGCCTTAACCGGCGAAAAAATTGATCTTAAATCCATTACTAAACCTGCTGTAATTTCTTTTTGGAGTACAACTTGCATACCCTGTATTAAGGAGTTAAACGCAATTAATTCTAAGTATGATCAATGGAAAAAAGGTGTCGAAATGGAGGTGTATGCAATCAGCACCGATGACGCTCGTTATTCTTCAAGAGTTCCTGCTCTTGTAGACAAGAAGCAATGGAAATTCCCCGTTTTTACAGATCATGAAAAGAAACTGTTCAAAGTGTTAAACGTCTCAACTAATCCTTATACAATTGTAGTAAATACGTCGGGAAAAATAGTTTATGAGCATAATTCATACAAAGAAGGAGATGAAGAAGAATTAATAAAAATCATAAAAGAGCTATAACTTTTGAGGTATATTCTTATCATATTACTGTTGTCAACGTTTGGGCTTAACGCCCAAAAGAGATTTATTAACAGCTTACATTTTAATGTTTTTGGTAATCAAATAGATGGTGATGGTCATGGAGGATATAATCATGTCGGTTTACAAGGGGGGTTAGGAACATTGGTTAAGTTTAATAATAGTAAAAATGCCGTTGGCTTTGAAATTAACTATGCTCAAAAGGGTGCGAGAAAATGGGCGAGACCAGCCGAAAATGATTTTAGCAGTATGGTTATAAAATTAAATTATGTTGAGGTTCCTTTGTTTTTTGTTTTCGATAGTTGGGGTATTCCTTTTGAAGTCGGCCCCGTTTTTAGTTATTTGATTGACGCACCGCCACCAAAATATAATGATTTCGCACCTCCTGTACACAACCAAGAATTTCGAGAATTTGAACTAGGAGGAATGTTTGGGTTGAATTATAAAATTTCTCAAAAACTATACTTCAAGTTTAGAATAACAAATTCTTTAACCCCCATATATAAAGCAGATCCAATTGTTATACCTGGTTGGTTAGCAGGGGGTTGGCACCGTGGGGCAGGAATAAACATCACCTATTTTTTCAATAACCCAAACTTCAAAAAGGAAGATTTAGATCCCGTTATTCAAGAGTAAAAGTGGAGTTGCTAACACCTTTAAGTGAGCATTTAGAATTACTTCAATTACTTCTGTATCAATCTTTGAATATTTTTGAAAAATAGAGGAGTATTGATTAAACCCTATAAAATAGCAGTCTTTTTAATAGCAGTGCAAGGAATGCTAGCTGCTATGGTATTTTGGTTTCCAGAGGATGGAATATCAATAGGGAAAGAGAATTCCCTTGTTTTTTCAAAACCGAAAGATTTTTACCAAGAGAAAACAAGAGAATTAGAGGTGATTAGTGAGGTGGAGCGATTGTATTCTCTTGAAGAGTTGGAGGAGGATACTTTACTGGCGGCATCCATCGATTCATCGATTTTGAAGCGGGCCTTAATATTGGATAAAAATGAGAGAATAGTTCACCCTTCTGATTTTGAAAATGGGTTATATTCTTTTTACCGAAAACTGTCCAGGGTTAATCAATTTTCAAAGCCTCTTAGAATTATGCATTTTGGAGATTCTCAGTTGGAAGGAGATCGGATTAGTGGAGTAATAAGAGAAAACTTACAAAATGTTTTTGGAGGATGTGGCGTTGGTTTTATACCCATATCTGAAACCAACACAGGAAGATTAAGTGTCCTAAAGGAAGAAAATGGTTGGGAGCGTTATCAGGTTTTTGGAAACGGTAGGAAAGGAAGTCATTCAAGGTATGGTTTTATGGGGTATTACTACAAAGTTGGTAGAGATACAATTGACAAAAAAACGGCTGAAATCGAGATTCGGAAAAACCGAAGATATTTTAAAAAAGCTCAAAATTTTGAACAAATAAGTCTGCTTTATGCCAACTCTGCAGAAAATGTTGATTACGAACTTAAAACGGATACAGGAACAGTAAGCAGAGGCAATTTAGTTGCTACAAAGGGCGTAAAGAGGAGGATTTGGCAGATGAATGGATTCAGTACCGGGAAAATATCTTTGTTTTTAGAAACGGCCAACAGCCCAGATTTTTACGGGGTTTCTTTGGATTGCAGAAAAGGGGTGGCTGTGGATAATATTGCGTTAAGAGGGTCAAGTGGAACCGATTTTACTAAAATTGACAAAGAGTATCTCTCCCAGCAATTAAAAAGCTTAAATGTCGGATTAATTATTTTCCAGTTTGGACTAAATGTAGTTCCTTCTGAACTGAAAAATTACAGCTATTATGAAAAGGCAATGTATAATCAGTTGAAGTTGCTTAAAGAAATTTTACCAGACGCATCAATTTTGGTCATTAGTGTTACGGATGCATGTAAGAATAAGGAAGAGAGTTATGCTAATATTGATAAAGTAAGAGATGCACAATTAAGAGCAGCAAAAAGAGCCAATTGCTCTTTTTGGGATTTATATTCCGTGATGGGGGGTGAGTATAGTATGCCAAGCTGGGTAAATGCAAATCCATCTTTGGCAGAAAAAGATTTTAAGCACTTTAATTCAAGAGGTGCTAAAGTAATAGGGAATAAATTATTCAATGCTATTATTTCTGACTATAACGATTATAAGAGCACGAACATAAATTGATGTATCTCAGAGTTAAAATATTGCTTTTAATGACAATATGGGCTCCAAAAATTTTTGGACAGTTTATTGCTCTGGATACGATGAGACAGTATGATTTTATTCGTTACGACTTAAATAAAATTTCCGTCAAAGATTCTTCCACTTTATCTCGGTTTTTTGAAAAAGTTTACACTTTTGAGTCAAGAGATTCCGGAAAAGTTCGAGTCATGCACATCGGAGATTCTCATATTCAAGCTGGGTATTTTACAGAGAAGGTTCGAGAATGTATTCATAAAGGTTTGGGTTGTGGAACCAAAGAAAGGGGGTTTGTTTTTCCCTTTGGAATGGCTCATACGAACGGCCCATCAAATTATGCTGCTCAATTTACAGGAAACTGGAAAGGATTTAAAAGTTCGTCAAGAACCACAAGTTCCAATTGGGGGCTTGCTGGAATTTCAGCCAGTACAAGAGACGATTCAACAACATTAAAAGTATACTCAAATAATCATACTTTTGATTCTTACCGATTCAATAAAGTCCGTATCTACTTTAAGGATGATTTAGGGGCCTTCAGTGTTTCATTAAGAACCGATCAAAGCGACTCTGTTTTTGGGCATAAAGATGCTTATGGGTGCTATAAAACATTTCAAATACCGGACTTAAACGATACTCTTTACTTTACTTTTAAGAAGAACTCAGAAAATAAAGAAGCTTCCTTTTTAATACAAGGACTTGAGCTTTTAAATGATGAGCCAGGACTCACATACAGCGAGGTAGGTGTTAATGGAGCAGAAGTTAAATCTTTTTTAAGGTGTCAAGAATTTGCTTCCCAGCTGGCAATAGTCAAGCCCGATTTAATAGTGATTTCATTAGGAACGAACGATGCTTATCGTTTAGATTTTAATGATTCTCTTTTTTACCAGAATTACGATAGTTTAATAACGGTTGTTCGAACTGCTTTGCCTAATTCCAATATAATTTTAACCACACCTGGAGATGGTAAACGTTATCGAAAAACACCTTTGACTGAAAACATTTTAATAAGAAAAAGGATTTTAAATCTTGCAAAAAAGAAGAATTGCGGAGTTTGGGATTTCTATAATGTTATGGGAGGTTTGGGCTCCATTAACCATTGGTATGCAAGCGAGCTAACCGCTGAGGATTTCTTACATCTAAATGAAGCTGGCTATGCAATGCAAGGGCGACTTTTTTATAATGCTTTATCAAATTCGTATAACAACTACACGGCAGAAAGAAGAGTTCGACCATTAATTCTAAAAGAAGGAATTGATTATGACGAGCTGTTAAATGGTATTTTTAAATATTCCTCTGATCAACCTATTTTTTTTAGTCACTACTTGTTTTGGGTATTCTTTACGGTGTTTTTTCTGATTTACAGTTTTATATATAAAAACCTTAAAATAAGGAGTTTGTACCTTTTTTTAATTAGTTTATTCTTTTATTATAAGGCCGGTGGTTTTTATTTCTCATTACTTATCCTGTCAACATTACTTGACTATTTTATTGGTAATCGAATTTATCAATCCAAACGATTAATTTACAAAAAGACATGGCTGGTAACAGCTGTTTCACTGAACTTATTTCTTCTCTTTTTCTTTAAGTATACTGGGTTTTTTACAGAGATTCTAAATGATTTATTTGACACTCATTTTCAATCTTATAATGTTTTTGCAGGTCTCGGAAATTTGTTCTCGGAGGGCAAATTTGATATTAGTGAAATTATTTTACCTGTAGGAATAAGTTTTTACACTTTTCAAACAATTTCATATTCGGTTGATGTTTATCGAAAAAAGTTAGAACCGGTAAAAAATATTCTTGACTTTGGGTTTTACGTTAGCTTTTTTCCTCAACTTGTCGCAGGGCCAATTGTACGTGCCAACGAGTTCATTCCACAGATTTATAAGCCTTATCGATTAACCTATGATCAGTTTTCCAAAGCTTCATTATTAATCCTTGGAGGGTTGGTCAAAAAGATAATTATATCGGACTATATATCTATAAACTTTGTGGATCGTGTTTTTGAGTCGCCTCTAAAGTATTCAGGTTTTGATAATTTGATGGGTGCTTACGGGTATACAATTCAAATATATTGTGATTTTTCAGCCTACAGTGATATAGCGATAGGATTAGCTTTATTATTAGGCTTTACGTTGCCTAAAAATTTTAATCAGCCCTATTTAAGTACGAATATTACTGATTTTTGGAGAAGGTGGCACATAAGTTTGAGCAGCTGGCTAAGAGACTATTTATATATACCTCTTGGAGGAAATAGAAAGGGAAAAATCAGAACATATATTAATCTTGCTTTAACAATGCTCCTGGGAGGTCTTTGGCATGGAGCTTCTCTAAAATTTATTGTTTGGGGTGGTTTGCACGGTGGTGCTCTGGCGGTTCATAAAATCATTAGAGAGCGTAAATCGATTAAAACTTCTTCGAAATTTAAAAGCTTTTTAGGTTGGTTGTTAACCTTTCATTTTGTTGTTTTTTGCTGGGTGTTTTTCAGAGCTCCAGATCATGAGACAATAGGGCAAATGTTTAATCAGATATTTTTCGAATTTAATATTAGTCATGTATTGGAATATTTTTCTAATTCAAGCTCAAGAATAATTTTTACAATGATGCTCTGTGGTTATTTGATGCATTTAATTCCAGATTCTTTTGAGTTGAAAATTCAAAAATATTTCAGTAATAAATGGTGGCCATCAATTGGAATCGTTGCCGTTGTTACGGTTTTGTTGGTTTATCAGTTTAAAACCGCTGATATTCAGCCGTTTATATATTTTCAGTTTTAATAAAAATGAAGTAAAGACGGAAAATATATACGGTAATAAACGTAGTTAAAAAGTAAATAAACGTAATTTTAAATAACTTTTTAGAAATGAAAACGTACGAAAGATTATTTAAACTAAAAATGTTTCAAAAACATAAACTTATATTTTACACTATTTCGATTTTATTGTTGTTAAGTAAAACCTCTGCTGCAATAGATACGCTGAATCATATTGATGAAAATAATATGAAACAAGGTTATTGGGTATACACAAACAAAACGAAACGATTACCCAACTACAAGGAAAGTCAGGTGGTTGAGGAAGGAAATTATACAGACGACAAAAAAACTGGAAAATGGATATTTTACTACAATAATAATAAAGTAAAGCAAATTTTAACCTACGCCGATAATCGTCCTAATGGCCATGCTGTTTTTTATTACAAAAACGGAAATAAAAAAGAAGAAGGAACTTGGAAAAATAATAAGTGGGTGGGTAATTACACGTATTATTATGAAAATGGAGAAGTCAGAAACGACTGGAAATACAACCAAAGTGGCCAGAGAACGGGAGTTCAAAAATACTATTACGAAAACGGTCAGCTTATGATTGAGGGAGAGTGGTTAAACGGAAAAGAGGCAGGTACTATTGTTGAGTATTACGAAGACGGTTCTGTTAAATCGGAAAGGACATTTCAAAATGGAACTCTTGATACGGGTATGACTAAAAAGTATTCTCCTCAGGAAAAGGAAGGAAAAGTCACAGTTAAAAAAACCTCGGAGAATACATCGGAAGGATTAGACAAAGAGAAGAAAATAATCGTTAAAAAATCAGTTTCAAAAAAAGATATTGCCCCTTGGAACGGCACAGGAGAGCGGCAGTTTTATAATAAAAAAGGGAAGGTTGTTCGTGAGGGTTATTTTGAGGACGGATATCTAATAAATGGAAAAATGTATCAATACTTGCCTAACGGAAGTAAATCGAAAACAATAATTTATGAGGAGGGGAAGGCCGTTAAAGAGATTTCGCACACGACGGAAGAGCAGATAAAGAAGTAAATATGGTAATAAACAGAAGATGTTTAATCATAACCTTTTTTATGGCCTTGCCAAAGCTCTTTCTCTAATTATATTCTCGGCACCGATATAATTTATTTTTTCTTTACCTTTCAATCGATATTTTACAGCACCCTGATCATTTTTGTTTCTTGTAGGAGCAGTCGTTTTGTTTTTCAAAGTATCGGAGTAAACATGATTCGTCGATGCTTTAATTATGATAGGGTTACCAGAGAACGTTTTTTGAGTGAACTTAATCCATCTTCCTTTTACCCATATCCCTTCAATTTCGATTTCATGCTCTTTTGGATTCTGGATTTCAATGGTATAGTTGACGATCGTCGTTCCGTTTTGGATCCCGGGATATTCGAGTTGTTCCTTAAAAGAAATTATAGAGAGTTTTGAAAAACAAACGACAGAGAGGACAAATAAAGAAATTATTTTAGCCATAAAATTAAGTATTATTGTTCTTTTTTAGCAAAAGTGATGCCTGAATCAGGTGAAGAAAGAGTTTTTAACGCAGCTAGTATATCTTCATCTGTTTCGGCTGATTTTCTAAAATAGCCGTTATTTCCAAACTTTACTCTAAGTATATAGGCCGATAGTTTATTAGTAATATATTTCGCAGAAATGTTCCATTCTTTTTCTGACCAAGTAATTTGATTGGAATTGCAATATTCTTTGAAACGAGTAATGATTTTACCTTTAATAAAATCATCATCAACTTCTTTATAGTCAAAACCTTTGATTTTTTTAGCAGTAAAATACTTAACAACATAATTTCTTATAAGGTCTTTAGAAAGTATTTCGAAAAGCAAGTCGCTGTTCATAGACGTGTCATAGGGAACAAAAACATCAGGAATAATTCCACCACCACCATAAACTAATCGTCCATTCATTGTTTTGTATTCGAGAGAGTCGTTTATCTTGATGCTGTCTTTTGAGTACAATTCTCCGTTTTTCCATCGCTCAGTTTCTTCATTATAGTAGCTGTTGATATTATCTTTTTCGAACGGCTTTTGTATGCATCTTCCAGAGGGAGTGTAATAGCGAGCAGTTGTTAAATTTATTCTTGAGTTATCATTTAGTCGTATAATACTTTGAACTAAACCTTTTCCAAAGGTCCTGCGACCGATTGTTACTGCTCTGTCGTGATCTTGTAGTGCTCCCGCAAGAATTTCACTGGCACTCGCACTTTTGTGATTAATCAATACAGCCAGTTTCATATCTTGGAATGTACCATCTTTTTTTGAATTGTACGTCTCTCTATCATTTTCTCCCTTTGTGTAAACAATGTTTTTACCTTTCTTTAGTAAATCATCGCAAATATCAACAACAGATCTTAAGTATCCTCCAGGATTATCCCTTACATCAAGAATTAGCTTTCTCGCACCTTTTTTTTGAAGTGTTTTAGCTGCGTTTTTAAATTCTGTATAAGTTTGAGAAGAGAAACGGTTAATTCTTATGTAGCCAATGTCTTGACTGAGCATAATTTGTGCATCAACACTAAATATAGGTATTTCACCTCGGGTTACGCTTACGATAACCTCACCTTCGTCAAACGGCCTTAGAATAATTAAGTCAACGTTACTTCCAGATTTTCCTCTCAATTTTTTAACTAAAGAATCAGAAGGTAATTTGCCAAGTGAAATTTTTTGATTGTCCAATCCAATTATTCTATCTCCAGATTTTATTCCTGCTTTTTGAGAGGGGCCTCCTTGAATTGCATTTACAACCATTAATGTATCGTCAATAATTCTAAATTCAATTCCAATACCTTCAAATTTTCCATTCAGTTGCTCTTGTTCTGTTTTGACATTTTCAGCAGGAATGTATGAGGAATGTGGATCCAAATGAGCCAAAAGGTTTTTAATGGCGTATTCAGTCAGTTCGTTTTCATTTGTTGGGTCAACATACAATTCAACAACGTTTTCAATAACTTCATCTACTTTTCCTCCTGAATTGCTGTGAAAAAGACCTTTTTGAGAAGAGTCCTGATATAAAAATTTACCCAGGAATAATCCTGAAATCAAGAAGCAGGCACACAGTATGGGTAAGTAATTAAAAAAGGGATTATTACTGTTCATTTTCTGAAAATGGATTCATGATTTGAACAACTTCAATTCCAGCCTTACTTAAGAAATCAACCCCCTCAGAATCTTTGTATTTATTTATAAAAACTACCCTTTTAATACCTGCTTGTAAAATTAGCTTACTACAATCTTTACAAGGAGAAAGTGTTATATAAAGTGTCGAGTTTTGACCTCTGTTGTTTGATTTGGCCAGTTTTAGTATTGCGTTTGCTTCTGCATGAAGCACATACCAATGAGTTTTTCCCTCGCTGTCTTCACAACAGTTTTCAAAGCCACTTGGAGTTCCGTTGTACCCGTCGGCAATAATGATGTTATTTTTTACAATAATTGCTCCAACCTGTCTTCTTTTACAATGACTTAGTTTGGCCCATTCGGTAGCCATTCTTAGGTATGCTCTGTCGTATCGAGCCTGTTTCGTAGGGCTTTCTGCAATATTTCCTGAATTCATAAATTGAACTTTAAAAAGAAAGGGTAGGTTTTTGCCTACCCTTTTATCTCTTTTTTTTAACGATTATGCAGCATTTCTTGAAGCATTAATACTTCCAAAGAAGGCTCTTATAATCATTTTTTCGTAAGCATCTTTCCATTTTTCCCCTTTTCGCTCTCCTTTTTCAATAGCTTTAACTTGCATTAATGCATACTGTTGAATGGTAATTAGAGGAAGAATAATATTTTCTCTAAGCTGGATTGATGCTCTGATGTTGGGCGATTTTTCTAACAGCTCTTTTTGTCCGGAAATTTCAAGAAGCAAGCGCTTAGTTTGTTCATATTCCTTATATATCCCTTTCCAAAACTTTCCAAACTTCTTGTCTTTTTCAAGGTAAGAGGTCAGGGGAAAGTAGGTTTTGCAGATCGACTGCATAGAGTTATCGATTAATGTTCTGAAGAATAATGATTTTTTGTAAAAATCTCTAACTTCATCAAGTCTTCCATCATCCTCATATTTTTTTAGAGCGGCACCCACTCCATAAAATCCGGGTACATTCTGCTTCATTTGCGTCCAGGCCCCAACAAACGGGATGGCTCTTAAGTCGCTCAAGGAAAGCTTGGCCGCAGACTTACGTTTAGATGGGCGTGATCCTATGTTTGTTTTTCCGTAGTACTGTAGTACAGAAACGTCTTCAAGATAATCGATGAACTTTGGGTCTTCTTTAAAATCACTATATGCTTTAAAGCCAAGTTCAGCTAAATCATTCATGATTTCTCTTTGTTTTTCATTCAATTTAGCTACATCTCCCTTGAACACAAAGTTCTCGAGACCCGCACAGAAAAACTGCTCTAAATTGTACTGCGATGAGTTCAGCGTTCCAAAATTGGATGAAATAGTTTGTCCTTGTATGGTTAACTGTATTTCATTGTCTTCAATTTTATCACCTAATGATGAGTAGAACTTGTTAGTGTTCCCACCCCCTCTAGCTGGAGGCCCCCCACGACCATCGAAGAAGACTATTTTAATTCTGTTTTTCTTTGAAATACCTGATAAAATTTCTTTTGCCGTAAAAATTGACCAGTTTGCCTTCATATAACCTCCGTCCTTTGTCCCGTCTGAAAATCCTAACATAACATATTGACGTTTTCCTCTTGCTTTCAAGTGGTTGGCATAAACAGGATGATTATACATAAAGCCAAGGATTTCTTCTCCGTTGGCCAAGTCTTCAACTGTTTCTAACAATGGAACAATGTCAAATGTCATTTCTCCTTCTTTCCATCCACATATCCTCGCTAATGCATAAACTTCAAATAAGTTTCTTTGAGACTGAGTATTTGATATGATATATCGGTGACAGCCAGTTTCTCCATTTTCTTCCTGAACCGTTTTCATTACATAAAAGGATTTCAGAGTCTCTCTTACGATTTCCGTTTCAAAAATTTCCGGATCGATATTTCCCTCCAGCTGCGTAAGCACATCAATTTGCTTATTCACGGAAAGTGTATCGTAGTTTTTTGGAATTTTACCTTTTACAGTGTCTCCAAGTTTGCCTTCATGAGCAGCTTGGAATATTTCAGCGATTACCTGGCCATGAATCCTCGAATCCTGTCGGATGTCCATATTTGTGAAATGGAACCCAAAGAGTTTCACCTTAACGATAAAGTCGTCAACTACATCTACAAATAACCCCTGATGATTTTTAATTACGTATTTTTTAATCGCTTCAAGGTCATTGATGATTTCTTGTGCAGTTTGATATCTTCTTCCTTTTGTGTTAAAAATAGTAGACGAAAGTTTGTTGTACACTTTTTCTGCAAGTTGATCAACACCTGTAAAAGTCATTCTTTTCCTCAGCTTTTTCGCATCACGGAAATAACAAATGAATATTTTATGTCTCAACTGACGAGCCGTTTCTAAAGTTATTTCTGAGGTTACAAAGGGGTTCCCATCTCGGTCACCGCAAGGCCAGAAACCAATATTAATAATGTCTTTGTCGTAATCGGTCACGCCTTGTTTTGCCAGTTCCCTTCTAACTCTTGCATGAACGTTTCCAACAGAATGATAAAAAACGTTTTCCAGATACCACATTAGCCTTATCGCCTCATCGTAAGGTGTGGGCTTTTCTTTGGAAACAAACGCAGTTCGTCCCAACTGCTGTAAAAGTTCATTTATTTTTTGAAGGTTCGAGTCTCTTATGGCTGCTTCAAGTTCTCCAATTATAGAAAGAACTCTACCTGGGTAGAATTGAGTTGGGTGAGCCGTAAGAACAATTCTTACTTTGAAATCTTCTAGTTTTTTTATCAGTTTATCAACTTTTTGCTGGGATACTGCGCGGTTGAATACATATCTAACTGTACCGTTCCCGTTTAAATCGTTGATTTGTTCAAAGGCAGCGTCTTCTACGGCATCGAACAAAACTACCTGACGTTCAATGTATTGTATGAATTTGAATAACAATTCAATTTTTTCACTTTCCTTTTTTACACTTGCGTGTTTTTTGAAAAAAGAATCTATGATATCCGTAGGGTTCAACTTATTGTCAAAACCTTCTTGACACTCTTTAAATAAAACGGGTAGTAAAACTCCAGTGTTGGTAATCTCTTCAAAAGGAAGAGTAAGGAATAAGCTGTTGTATATTTGGTACTTAGCAGCCACCTTGTTGTTAAACTTTGAACTCAGATCCATAAAGTGTTTTGTTGATAATTTAACTATGAAAACAAATGTAATTAAATTGTGGAAGAATATTAAGCTTTAGCTTTCAATAAAAAATAAATCCATCTGGATTTTAATAAATAAGTTTTTTCAGTTTTTAAAAAACAGACGTGAAAAAATTATTAACAATAAAAACCTCCATTTATTCTAGGTTTAAGAAACCCTTTGTTAATTTCGTCGTACAATTATGAGTTGGGTTTTTGCAAAGCTTTGATTGCCAAACTTATAGCTATAATTACTACGAATTGAGAACTGTTGAGAAAATTACCAAAGGGCTGATTTTATTTGCCTTTGTCTTATCCCTGTCTAAGGGATACGCTCAAAAATATTGGGTGGGCGGGCCAGGTAATTGGAGTGATTCCGACCATTGGGCAGTTACAAGTGGAGGTCTGGGTGGGGCTCCTTCTCCAACTTCGATTCAAGATGCTGTTTTCGACAAAAATTCAGGTATTCATAGCGGCGACACTGTTCGTATTGATGGTTTTGCATCGGTTAAAAATTTAAGCTTCTCATTACTACCGTTTCCTGTAGTCCTTTCTGGTGGTTCGCAATCTGAGCTTTTCATTACTGGCAAGTTTTTTGGCAGTAAAAAATTCATAAATCAATTCAAAGGAGCAGTATACATGACAGGAACCTCTTCTGATTATCGTTATAAAAAGTTTGAGCCTGGTGCTTTTTTTGGAATGCAGTCTTTTTTGGATGTTTATCAGAGTCCGGAAGAAGGAATACAGGTTTTAGCGGCAACTTCAGTTGATACGGTTCTTACGAATGCAACATGTGGAAATAATGGCTCAATTGTTATAACACCAATTGGAGGAGTGGGGCCGTATCGATATGATTGGTTCCCCTCTGATGTTGATGGAAATGGTACGGACTCAATTTACAATCTACCAGCCGGGAATTATGCTTGTATTATTACGGACAGTTCCGACATGATACCATACGTTGTAACTAACTTAATAATTTCTGCACCCCTTCCTCTTGTTTTGAGTCTCTCTAAACCTGTTGACAGTGTCAGCTGTAATGGTGGTTCTGATGGAATTATAGAGGCTCGGGTTTTTGGAGGGTCACAACCTTATGTTTATCTGTGGGATGATGTAAATGCTCAAAACAATACGTCCATTATTTCAACAAATCCTATGGAAGAGGTAATCAGGGCAAACAATCTTTCTGCAGGAACATATACTCTTACCGTTGTCGATGCAGAAGGATGTTCCGATTCGGTCCCCGGAGGCTGGACGGTTCATGAACCAACAGTATTAACATCTTCTATTACAAGCGCAGACGATGTTTTGTGTTTCTCGGAATGCACAGGGGAGGCTACTGTAACTCCGGCTGGAGGAAATTCAGGGTACAGTTACGATTGGTACGACGCTCCTGGTTCACAAACTTCAGCTTCAGCAACCGGTCTTTGTGAAGCTACTTATCATGTAGAAGTTTCGGACGCCAAGGGTTGTTTGGACACCTCAGAGGTTGATATTGCTCAGCCCACTTTGTTGGATGGCTTTATAGCTGCCTCTACCGACGAGCAGTGTTTTGGAGCCAGTGACGGAACAGCTTCTGCAGGGGTTAATGGGGGTACATACCCATATAGTTTTAACTGGTATAATAAAGGAGGGGACACTGATTCTGCAGCATCAGGTTTTTCACCAGGAACATTTAATGTAGAGATAATAGATGACAATGGTTGTCTAGATACAGCAGAAGTTATTATAGGTGGACCTACCCTGTTAACCTCCTCAATTGTTGATGTTGTTCATGTTCTTTGTAATGGGGAGTCAACGGGTGAAGCTGAGGTTGATGCTGATGGAGGGACTCCAGGCTATACTTACTTATGGTACGATGCTTCAAATCAAAACACTCCCCGCTTGACGGGCGTTGAGGCAGGAACCTACCATGTTCAAATTGAAGACAATCAAGGTTGTTATGATACAGCTCAAGTTACAATTACTCAACCCTCAAGTATTTTGTCTTCAAGTATAACGGATACAACTCATAACCTATGTTTTAATGATTGCGAGGGGATAGCAATTGTTACCCCTTCTGGAGGTACTCCGGGCTATACTTACAATTGGTATGATGCATCAGGTTCTGTTTTAGATTCAACCATTACAGGATTGTGCGACGGAACCTATAATGTTCGAGTAACCGATGGAAATGGTTGTACACACATTTCAACGGTTGAGATCACAGAACCTTCCGTTCTTTCTGGCTCCTCGGTAGAGCAAAACTTACTTTGTAATGGTGTTTGTGAGGGAGAAATAAATTTAACACCTACAGGAGGGACAGGGCCTTATTCATATAAATGGTACGACGTTCCTGGAGTACCTTTATCTGAAGATGTAACCGGGTTATGTGCAGACACTTTTCATGTTCAAATCACCGATGATAATTTATGTGTAGATACTATTGAGGCAATTGTTACTCAGCCGGATACACTAATTGCGTCCATTATTTCCTTAACTTATATTTTATGTCACGGCGAAAGTACCGGAGATGCTGCAGTTTCTCAAACAGGAGGTGTTGGTGGATACACTTATTCATGGTTTGATGCTCCGATGGATCCGGGTATTCCACTAATTAATAACTTGCCTGCCGGAACTTATAATGTTCGGGTTGCTGACGCAAATAATTGTGCTGATACGGTTGAATTCACTCTTACGGAACCGGATCAACCTCTTAGCTCAGAGATATCGGATACTGTTCATATTCTTTGTAAAAATGATTGTAATGGAGAGGCAGAGGCCACTCCTTCCGGAGGAACGCCAGATTATAATTACAGCTGGTACGACATTCCCGGTGTTCCTACAACAAACAGAGTCACCGGGCTTTGTGATGGCACTTATCATGTCGAAATTACCGATGAAAACGGTTGTTTGGATACCTCAGAGGTGATCATTTCAGAGCCTTTGGCAGAGTTAAGTGTTTCTATAACCGATTCGGTTAATGTGTCTTGTAATGGTTTGTGTAATGGTAAGGCATTTGCTGTTTATTCAGGAGGAACAGGAAGCATAGATCTCGATTGGTATACCGCAGGCAATCAGTCAACGGATACAGCCTTTAGTCTTTGCGCTGGTAACCACTTTATCGAAGCAAGTGATCAAAATGGCTGTAAAGATACCGATATGGTTATTATGCAAGAACCAACCCCACTTGTAGTGTTGGCTGATCCATCAACATCACCAACTTGTTTTAGTGATTGTGATGGCTCTATGAGTGTGAGCTCTTCTGGAGGAACAGCTCCTTATTCATACAGTTGGTATGACGCAAATGGAACCCCATCAACATCTTTCGCTTCAGGACAGTGCGCAGGTTCTTATAACGTAAGAGTTGAGGATTCTTTGGGATGTATTGATACGCTTAACATTGTACTCACAGAGCCGGAATTACTCGAGTACACAATTGACTCTACTTTTGATTTGTTGTGTAAAAACAGTTGTATAGGATATGCGTTAATGAGTCCAGTGGGAGGAACAGGTCCATATCACGTTGTTTGGTATAGTGTTCCCGGGACACCTATTGGAGTCTCAGCGTCGTCTTTATGTGCAGGGACATGGAACTTTGAATTGTCCGATAACAACAATTGTGTCGACACGGGTAGCGTTGTTATTACTGAACCAGCGCTTGAATTGACATCCTCGATTATCGACACAACACACAATTTATGTTTTGGAGAATGTAATGGTGATGCAACACTTTCAGCCTGGGGCGGGACAGGAATTATAAGTTATGATTGGTACGATTCTCCCGATAAAGATGTTGATATTATTGCCGAGAACTTATGCGCAGGAACATTTCACGTAAAGGTAGAGGATGAGAATGGGTGTTTGGATACATCAACAGTCACAATTACTGAACCGGATGATATATCCATTACAACAAGTATAGATGTTACTTCTTGTGGAAATCTTGATACAAGTAGCGCAAGTGTTGCTGTTACGGGAGGAATTCCTCCTTATTCTTATGATTGGTATGATGCCGGCAACGTAACTAACGATACGATAACAGGGTTGCCTTCCGGAACGTTTCATTGTGAAGTTCGAGACTTTAATAACTGTATAGACACGGCTGAGGTAATAATTGATGCGCCCGATCCGGTTGTGGCGACAATAAGAGAAGACACCATTCACAACCTCTGTTTTGGACAATGTATTGGTAAGGCTGTTGTAGATAGATCTGGTGGAGCTTCTGGAGGGTATACATATAATTGGTATGATGCTCCTGGAACACCATCAGGTAGGCTTGCGGAAAATTTATGTGCAGGAACTTACCATGTTGAAGTAGCTGATCTGGTTTCCTGTAAGGATACCGCTGAGGTTGAAATAAGGGAACCACCAATACTTGTTGTTAGCGCTGACTCATCTGACGCTAGTTGTTATGAGGCTTGCGATGGAACGATGTGGACGACTTATTCAGGAGGTACTTCTCCTTATAATGTGAATTGGTACAATTATCCTGGAATGATCTTAACAGATACTGTTCATGATGTATGTGCAGGCAATTACTCTGTTCTGATTTCAGACTTTAATGGATGCGTGGATACGGCTCATATTGAGGTTGTAGAACCAACAGAATTAACTTCATCTATAACGGATACAACTCACTTGATTTGTTTTAATGATTGTGGAGGAGAAGCTGTTGTAACACCTTCAGGAGGTATTTTGCCTTACTCTTATAATTGGTTAAGCGTTACAGATTCGGATAGTACGGGAAATAGTTTATGTATAGGTTTTCATAGTGTAGAGGTTATTGATTTTAATGGCTGTAGGGATACAGCAGAAGTTATAATAACATCCAGTTCATCCCAGATGCTATCGACGACGGATTCAATTTTAACATCCTGTGTTGGGTCCTCTGATGGTTCTGCGATAGCTATTGGAATAGGAGGGATTGGCTCATATTCCTATGACTGGTATATGAATGGTAACCACGTTGACGATACATTGTCTGGTTTACCTGCAGGGATATATCCCGTTGAGATTACGGATAGTTTAGGATGTTCCGACACGGCAATTGCAGTTGTAACTGAGCCGGACACTCTCAAAGCAATTATATCCGAAACTATTCATGTGGCATGTTTTGAGGATTCTACAGGAACAGCAATTGTAACTCCATTTGGAGGTACACCAGTCTACACCTATGATTGGTATGATGTTCCAGGCGGAGGTTCGGATTCGACGGCGTCAAATCTTCCAATAGGAACTTATCATGTTGAAGTAAAAGATGCAAATGGCTGCACGGATACTGGAGTTGTAACGATTAATCAGCCGTCGGAAATGCTTTTGACTTCTGATTCTATTCCGGCAACTTGCGCTGGTGTTTGTTCAGGGTCCGCCATAGTTATTCCTTCGGGAGGAGTTGCTCCCTATAATTACGGTTGGTATACTATAGGTGGTATGCCAACTACAGATACAGCAAGCGGTTTATGTGCAGGTTTTTATAATGTAGAGGTTGTTGATTTTAATGGCTGTATAGATACTATAGAGGTAGAAGTTACAGAGCCATTAGCTCTATCCACTATTGAGATTGATTCGACAGCAACAACATGTAATGGTGGTTCCGATGGTTGGGCGGTTATTGGCGGTTCAGGAGGAACAGTGCCATATTCTTACTGGTGGGGTGATGAGCTTAATCAAACCAATGATACTGCTGTTGGATTAAAAGCAGGTGTTTATAAGACTGCGGTTACAGATTTCAGAGGTTGTTCTGATACGGTTGAAATAACGATTAACCAACCTGACTCTATTGCTCCAAATGAGAATATTGTAAATGTTTCTTGTGCTGGTTTATGTAATGCAACGATCACTTTAAACATTACAGGAGGAACAAAAGGCTCGGGATATATACATTCCTGGAGTAGTGGTTCAGTAGATACATTTGCAACTAATTTATGTGAAGGAGCTTATACAGACACTATAACTGATGGGGTAGGTTGTATTGATACATTTAGCTTTGTTGTAACTCAGCCAGATACTTTAGAAACAATGATATCTGATACAACTCACATATTGTGTTATGGAGACTCTACAGGAATTGCTGTGGTTACTCCATCGGGAGGAACATCTCCATATACTTATGAT
>TARA_B100000674_G_scaffold135343_1_pt1 | contig 44447 bp, 45 predicted proteins | sample TARA_B100000674 | Tara Oceans TARA_B100000674 (sample SAMEA2622759) | marine metagenome | biome: marine biome (ENVO:00000447); feature: surface water layer (ENVO:00002042); material: "saline water (ENVO:00002010), including plankton (ENVO:xxxxxxxx)" | depth 5 m | reverse complement strand
CAATACATTCTTTCGATAGACGGTCGGCATTAACGCGGAGGGTCCTGTTTGGTCGCACCGATTCTGGATGTATGCGACCTCTCGGTGGTTCGGTCGGGGAAAACCATAATCAAGGATATTTGCCTTACTGTGGACGAGGGAGAATTCGTTGGAATTGTTGGCCCCAATGGAAGTGGAAAATCCACTTTCCTACTTGCAATACTAGGTGTGCTCAGAACTCACAGTGGAACAATATCGATTTACGGCAACCCCCCGAGATCGAGGAATTTACACAGGAGGATCGGGTGGGTTTCACAAGCAGCCTCAAATTTACCGAGGGATGTAAAACTAACAGTAAGGGAATTAGTCAGACTGGGAACCTTACACTCGGGCAATATATTCGATATATCCGACAACGGAAGAAGGGAAAAAACGCTTAGAGCCATCGAAATGGTCGGCCTGGAGGACGTTCAAAATACTAACATCAGTCGACTATCGGGAGGTCAGAAACAAAGGGCTGTAATAGCGCGTGCGCTAGCAACAGAAGCAGACTTCATCCTTCTAGACGAACCTCTCGTGGGGATTGACCGCGACTCCAGAAACTCTTTCCTAAAATTGTTGGACGGACTCTGCCACGATCAAGGTAAAACCATCTTGATGGTTTCCCATGACCTTACTGCGATAAGCCAAACAGCCCACAGAATGATCTTCTTGGAGGAAACAATCAGATTCGACGGACCTACAAATCGGTTTCCTGACTTGGAAAGGCTGGCCGACCTTCGGGGAATTGAAGGAGTCCACGATTATGATTGGAATGTGAATAAAAATCAGGGGGCCTAATCATGGGTATAGGCGTGTTTCTGCTCGATTTTATCGCCCCCTACCTTGAGGGGATGGCTCCATACGTGCCGGGTGAGTTCTTCCCCTACTTCTTCACGATGAAAATGTTTCAACGTGCACTTTTAACTGCCGTGATGGTCACAGTCGTATCAGGCTTCCTCGGCACATTCCTGCTGATCAGAAACCTATCACTAATCGGCGATGGATTAGCACATGTCTCGTTTGGAGGAGTTGCCGTAGGAATAGTCTTGGGAGCAACATCACCACTCTCTTATGCATTGTTGTTCAGTGTTACAGCAGCCATTTTGATCTATGAAATGCAATCACGGGAGATGCTGACTGGTGACGCTTCGATTGCAATATTTCTTACAGGCATGTTAGCATTCGGACTTGTGGTTCTGAGAATTTCTGGAGGAGGAATAACACTCGATATCGAGGCATATCTTTTCGGAAATCTCCTATTGATTGATAGTTCAGATCTCGATATGACTGCTTTTCTATGCATTGTGTGCCTGATTACATTGATACTGATACATCCCGGTTTGCTCGCGACGACGGTGGATCCTCTGGCAGCGCAAATCCAAGGGATCCCAGTTAGGGCTATTGGGCTTTTATTCAGTGTAGTGACAGCAGCCATGGTCGTAACAATGGTGCAAGTTGTTGGAACCCTTTTGGTCACCGCTTTGTTGGTGACTCCGGCTGCAACTGCGCAACTGGTTGCCCGCAGTTTTCGTTCTTGTCTGGCCCTGACTCAATTCTTTGGCCTTACCTCAGTGATACTCGGGCTGTACTTCTCCGCAGAGTTAGATACGGGAAGCGGATCGATGATTGCGCTTGTATCTGCTGTCTTGTTCGCTGTTGTCGCATCATTCAAGGTATTTGAAGGATTAATTACTCCTCTGAGGCAGGAAGGGAACTAAGGTCGATGCTAGGGCTTCCATGTTTCTGGTTTGTATCCATACTTTGCCAGATCCCTGCATTTCCAATACTAGAGCCTCTCCACCGAACAGGGATGTCTTCAGCCCCCCTGATGGTACCACTCCGTACTGTATGCCATCTGTGAATGCAACCAAATGGCCGTTATCCACTCGTATGGGTGTTGACGGTGTGACATCAATCTCCTTGATAGCCCCGTATGCAGAGTAGAGGATTTGCCCCGTTCCTCCCTCCGAGAAGGCTCTAAGGAAGAACATGCTTTCTCTGGTAAATAGGGACTTAGCTCCCTGGAATTTTGTGTCATAATTCACATTGTGCGTGCAAGCCAGAAAAGCTCCGCCCTGCATGAATATGTTACTTCCAGGCGCTATGTCGAATGATTTGATGTCACCCGGCGCGGAGGGTGCAAGGGAGACCCATCCTCCTCCTTGACCGGCAGTGAACGTGTTAAGGAAGAATGACTCACCTCCCAACGCTGCCTTGGCCATGCTCTTCAGAAAGCCTCCCAATCCGCCTCCACCACTCATACCAGTCTTCAAATCTAGGCCCAGTGATTGTGAAACCATTGCTCCCGGCTCCACCTTGATGGACTCTCCTGGGGCGAGTCTTGCAGTTGCCATTGTGAATGCTGGGGAGAAGTCCAACTCTATTTCCATGTTCAATTATGGCGACCCAGATATTTATCTCTATGGTATCTAAATGACACAAACGGCATTGATTTTACTCACCTCTTCTCCTTCAAGATTGATCATCCGACATTCTACAACGTCGCCTTCAAACATCCGTCCAACCCCGTGAGGCGTTCCAGTCCAAACATAATCACCCGGACTTAGTCCGTACCAGTTTACCAATGTTTCAATCAGGAGGTTTACGGAATGAATCATCTCAGATGTGGATGAATCCTGTTTGACCTCGCCATTCACTGACAAAATGAGCCTCATCGCCCTTGGATCCCATTCTGTCCACGTGCCTAGCACAGCGGATCCAACAAACGCCTTACCTTCCAGCCATGGCCATGACTCTACCTTTGCCTTGCCCTGGCGAGTTCTATTTGTCGTATCGCAGCCGATGCACATTGCCTCGGGCTTCAGATCTTCACCCAGCCTTATCACCATCTCAACCTCGTGGTCAACGTGATCGTTGGGATCGGCGAGTCTGATGATGTTTGATCCATCTGGTTCTGCCTCTACGTTGCAACTATGAGGCATCAAGAAGAACCGAGGATAATCTGTGATATTGCCACCAATTTCTTCAGCATGCAAGGCATAATTTCTGAATACCGCCCAACTGAGTACCATTGTATTTCCTGCTGGGCGAAGGGATTTGATCTCTTTGATCGAGAGCATTCAAGTTAACTATCCCAGTCTTGGCACCATGTCTGAGGACCCCTACAGCGTACTCGGGGTGGGACGGGACGCGACCGATGCGGAGATAAAACGCCAATATAGGAAACTTGCAAGGCAGCACCACCCAGATAGAAATCCCGACGATGCAGCAGCAGAAGAGATGTTCAAATCTATTCAAGCAGCTTACGACAAAGTTGGTACAAAAGATGCCAGAAGTCGATATGATGAATCGAAAAGGATGGAAGATTTCTTCCAAAACAATCCCAGAAATAGAAACTCTAATTTTTCTGGATTCGAAGTCCCGGATATATTTTCTCAGATGTTCGGGGGATCGAGGCAACAGAGAAACAAGAACCCCTCCAGAGAAAAAAAGGGCCCAGACAGGGGGTCAGACATTAGATCTGGCATCGATCTGGAATATTCCGAGGCGGAGACAGGCGGGAGAATCGAATTTGATCATCAAAGGCTGAGATTATGCCCCAGCTGCAAGGGATCCTCATTCGCTACGACTCGGACATGCGGAGCGTGCAATGGCAGGGGAGTAAGGTCCAGAAGATCAACAATTATTGTCAAAATCCCTCCAGAATCGAAACACGGGCAGAAAATCCGAATGAAAGGCTTGGGCCATGACCACCCTGTGGGCGTCGCAGGCGACCTAATCCTTACGATTAGGATAGATGCAAAGGAAGGCAGAAGGTGGGAGTCAGGTAGATTGATTCAGTCAGTTTGTGTTCCATACAGTATGCTAATTCTGGGTGGGAAATGTAGTGTAAAAACTCCTTCTGGAAGTTCAATACGGATAGAAGTTGAGCCGGGAACACAAATAGGAGATCGAAGGAGAATACCCAATATGAGTTACGGAGGTGACGATTTGGATATAGAATTCACACTAAAAGAGTCGGAAGAAATCACAGAAACCCAGAGGGAAATTCTCAAACGTCTACGGATGGAAGGCCTTTGATAGGGTTACAACGCCTCATAAGAGTTGGATGACTGAGTAACCACGTGCGAGACTTCTCCAAGATTGCGGACCACATGATTCTGCACAACAAGCGAGTCCATGCCGCGGTGATTGTAATCACGGCACTTATGGTCCCTGGCTTCATTTCATCGCTTACACCAATTGATATTGAAGCTTACAATATGGATTCTCCCGAGCTTGAGGCAAACGATGTCATGAGAGAGGAGTTCTCGGGAGCAGGGAATATTTGGGGCTTCGGAGTTTTCGTCAGGGACCCATACCACTCTGGACATGAACCGTCTTCGATTTCAATGATGCAGCCCTTCCCGGACAGCGGGGAAGGAATACGCAGTCCTAGCGGTGGCGTTCTGAATCTAACCGTACTCAGAGAGGTAGATCTCAAAGCCGAAATCTTGCGGCAACACGACGTTTCCAGATACTATCTTAACTTCTCATCTGATATTTCTGGGATTCCCCTCAGGGGCGTCCTAGATCTACCCAACGAATTTCGAGTGTTCATGGACAACCGATCGCTAGTCACGAGAGATAGGATAAATCCATTCTCGCTCCAGTGGGAATTGGCTCCCACAAATTGGTCAGATTGCGGGGTGTTGGAGTGCCTTCCATTTGACGACCCTAACCTAACACAGGCGCACATCGACCTCGCCGCCCATAGGATGGCCAACCACACGAGGGGCTCTTTCCTGCGCTACCTTTCTGTAGATCGAGTATTTTTACCCGATCAAAACAGTCCTGTTATTGGACCCTATAACGGAATTTTACAAGAAGACGGGACTATAATTTCAGATGATTGGGGACCGGGTAGATGGTCTGCAAGCTCCGTTTGGATGATCCTTAACCTTGATCGGGATGCGATGATAAACAATGGTTGGACATTCGCATGGATCGATGCAAGACCTGAGTTTGGTTTTGAGAGAGAAGGATTGTCGTTTAGTACAGATCCAATTGAATATACAATGGATCAATGTGAAGAAGAAAAATCACAGGGACTGAAACCCTGCTCTGTTGAGTGGCTGTACCTTGCAATTGAAGAACAACTCAGAGCCACTGACGAAGAAGTAGTCACAGTACTCCTAGGCGAAGGTCCTAACGTCGAGATCAATCGGGAACTCCTCTCAAGCTCCTTTTTGGTCGGGATCATGGGTTTAGTCGTTGTATTCTTGTTGTGGATGAGTCTAAGACGGGTTTCTGATGTTATAATAGTCGGGTTCGGCCTGTCGCTTGCTCTGATTTGGATGCAGGGGTCAATTGGGTGGATCTGGATTTTTGGGGAAAGAACCGGCTATCAGATAATCGCTCGGTCCCAGTTTTCCAATCTACTCCCTATCCTAGTTCTCGCTTTGGGTATCGACGATTCATTACACGCCCTGCATCGCTATAAGGAAGAGAGGCGAAATGGAGCATCACTGGAAGAATCCGGACACACGTCGATATCAAAGGTCGGTCGTGCAATCATGTTAACAAGCCTCACAACCATTGTGGCATTTTTGGCCAATCTTTCATCCGATATAGCCGCCTTGCGTTCGTTTGGTGTGGAAGCAGGTTTGGGGGTATTCTCTGCATTTCTACTTACAGGCCTTTGGGTACCCCTGATCAGGTTGGACTATGACAAGTATCTCCTCGCTAATGGTAGATTAGAAGAGGAACGTTCTGACGTTTTACACCTCGTCCCGAGCAGCTGGCTCGCGAATACCACTGCCAGTGCTTACTCCAAAGCCCCCGTTGTCGCTGGATTCACAGTCATCCTGACGATAATGGCCCTCAGTCCTATGGCAAACCTAGAAGGCGATTTCCAAATTGATGATTTTTTGGACCCCGAATCAGATTTTGCATTGGGCGTCAACTTGGCAAGCCAGAGATTTGCTGATGGAGAGCCAGGTTACATTCTAGTCGAAGGGGACATAGCTAATCCAATGATAATAGAGGCCATTGAGGAGCTACGACGTAACATAAATTCTCACGGCGAAGGAGATCCGGATCAGATATCTCGGACTCCAACGGGACAAGCCGAACTGTTGGCACTTGACCACATTGTACTGGGCACTAAAGCTGCAATGGCATGGAATATCACTCCATATGTAGAGAAAGGATGGAATCCCGATATGGAAGATGGGGGCGTTGGATGTAATACTTCATTCGTCTACAACCCATTTGAGGGGAGATCTGTAAGACTTCCCAACCTTGATGACCGTGAATGTCTGATATTCATCTATGGTTATGTGTTAAACTACGGAGTGCCAGCAAGCGGAGGCTACCCAGAGATACCAGCACCACTTGTGACCGAGTTCATCCAGACGGAAGACGAACTTGACCCCGACGCGCATTGGCTCACTGTAGACGGGAAAACTCCTGATTACGTTCGAATGTCGATGAGATTTGGCCTTTCGGACCCTGAACAGTTCCCCCTCATAGAACCAGCTCTTGAACAGCTCATTCAGGATATGGAGCCCCTTAGGAATCTGTCATCAACGCCACTTCATGTGAGGGCTCCCATATCAGACGCGCTCGAGGACCAAATGCATCCCGTTTCATGGGCCATTCCAACTGGGGATCCAGTGGTACGCTTCATTGCTGCAGATGGAATGCAGGACCAAATGCAAGGGACATTAGCTCTGGGTCTTGTGGCATGCATGGCTACATTGTGGTGGGGGTACAGGCCTGATGGCAAGGTCATCACAAGAATTCAACACAAACCAAAAACTGGACAAATAGCCTCATCTGCCGTAATCGGTGCGGTTTTCACTCTCATATCTGCCCAGATAGTCGGTTGGGATGCCGCACCAGTCGTGTTTCTGGCCTCAATACTGGCTTGCGCCGCGTGGGGTCGGAAGGCATTCATATTCGCTTGCATTACAACTATACCCATAGCAGTCGTGATAATTTGGCTCTACGCACTCATCGAAATAGCAGGTTACGGCTTGAACATGATAACAGTCTCGATCGCAGCCATATCCCTCGGAGTGGGGATAGACTACGTCATACACGTGATTGAGCGATATCGTGAAGAGATGGAAAAGTCGGCAGATCCACTTGTCTCGATTAGATCGGTTGGAGGGGCGTCAGGACTTGCTTTAGTCGGGTCAGCCCTGTCTGACATCGCAGGTTTCCTCGTGATAATGCAATCCTCTATGGGATTCTTCTCGACTTTTGGCTTGTTCTGTGCGGTCATGATTGGACTCGCACTGGTAGCAAGCATGGTTCTCGCACCCACGGCGCTCAGAGTGCTGCCACTAATGTTCTCCGAGGAATCACCTGCTACCAACAGTTGACACCTTTTCGAGAATGTCCAAATTATTCTTCACGAGCTCTTCCACATACCCAGAGTATCACGAAGGGCACTCTCCAGATCTTTATGTGTGAATTCATATCCAATCTCTTCTAGCCTGTGTGGAACGACATGTTGACCTTTAGTCAGTAGATCGACACCCATTTTTCCGAATAAAATTCTGACTACAAATGATGGTAGCGGTGCAATTGCGAGCCTATTGATCACATGTCCGAGAGTTTTTGCAAATTCTTTCTGGCTCACTGGGTTGGGAGCAGTTAGGTTGTAGGGGCCGCTAGCTTCTGTGTTTAGCAAAAGCTCGTGCATCGCGTAGATCTGATCGTCCATTGAAATCCAAGGCATCCATTGCTTTCCAGAGGCTATCGGTCCACCAGCGTTCATTTTGAAGGGAAAGAGCATTTTCCCGAGTGCACCCCCTATTCCTGAAAGCACGATTCCCGTTCTCAACCATATCGTTCTAACACCGCAATCAACTACTGCCTGTGCTGACTTCTCCCATGCTGAGCATACATCTGATAGGTATCCAACCCCCAACTCAGAATCCTCGGTAAGATTTTCCCTGTCGCTGTGACCATAGTACCCTACCGCACTCGCCAGCATGAAGACCTCTGGCTTTGATTTTAATTCAGATATTGTCTTAGCGAGAAACGCCGTGCTGCCAGTCCGTGAAGTGAGAATCTCTTCCTTCCTCTTCTTTGACCATCGCTTGTCCCCAATACCTTCTCCACCTAGGTGTATGATCGCATCAAAGCCTTCAATCTCCTCGGGATTGATAATTTCATTTTTCGGATCCCACTCAATCTCGTCTTCACGTTCCGCCCTGCGTCTCACTAGACGGTATACATCATGACCCCCCGTATCTAGGAAGGCAACAAGTTGAGTACCTATCAGTCCACTGGACCCGGCGATGAGTATCTTCTTTCTTGGGATGGATCTGTATTTCTCGTGTTGGGAGAGGTCCCTTTGTAGCCTGATCTCTCTTGCTTTGAACATCCTATCTATCCTTTTGGTCACTAGGCGTCCGCCGAGCAATTTGTCGACAAACTCTCCCAATACTCCAAAGGGTACCTTGTAAGACACTTTGTCAGTTACCTTGGTGACTCCATCCTCCTCTTCGAAAATGTGCTCATGATCCCACTTCCAAAAAGGCCCTTTCAACATGGTCTCCCCAAAAGAATTGGGCGGGTCATAGATGGTATGCTTTGCATGCCAGGTCATTTTAGCGGGACCCATTACAAATTTCATGATCCTCTCTGACCCCACGGCGGGGATGTCATCATCCGCCCTTTTCTCCAAGACCATTTCCCATGGAGGCGTCAGCCTGTGGAAGGCGCCCCGTCTCTCATGCCAATCGAAGACAGTCTCTTTCGGAGTTTCAGTCAACGTCTCGTGTGTGAATTCAGTCATTTATTTCCGCTCCAAGACGATGTACCAGCGGACCACTGTTCCAGATAACCATCCAGTTTCAACTTCCTCTTTGTGTTAGCAGATGACATGTAGCGAACGCTGCCGAAGACCGGTCTTTTCGGACCCCATGGCCTGTCATGTCTTCCCATGACCCAGAAAATCCCGGTGTAGCTGTTGGGATCACGGCCGTCGAGGGCCCACCTATCATTCAGTTTGATCATCCAGTCAGCCGCATCCGCTGGGGATGGTGCCCACTCTAGAATCCTTTTTCCCCAAAGCATTCGGAGGTAGTTATGGATCAACCCTTCTTCTTTGAGTTGCCTTTGGGCTGCATTCCAGACCTCGTCTTCGGTTTCAGCAGCTTCTATTTGCTCGAAGGTGTAAATGCCACCCCGGTCGTCTGAGTGGTCTGATAGAGTAACAGTTGCCCATTCCGGGATAGATTCGATTGAGTGGTGATCATCTCTGTGGAAGGCAAAGTTGTAACCCAGTTCCCTCCATGTGATCAATTGATCAACGAACGCTTCGGCGCCAGCAGAGAGTCCCCACCATCCTGCCCTAGAGCCTCTGCCCGTTGAGGCTTCATCTAGATCTCCAGGCGTCCATGACTCCTTTTCCAGGATTGAATAGAGAATCTCGTAGGATGATATGTGACCAAAGTGGATCCACGGTGACAATCCACTCGCTGCTCCGTCATCAGTATCGTTCCTACCAACATCGTATCTCCCGAGTTTGTTTCGCAGAAAAGAGTCCAGCCTCCTCCTCGCTTCACTGTATCCGCCTATCTTGGTCCTGATTGATCTAACTTCGTGATCTATGTTTAGGGGGGCTAGGGCGGCTCGTCCTATTGAACCCCCTTGGGCAACTCTCCACATCCACTCTAGTGGTGTAGAATCGAATGATGTGTTTTTTTGGATTTCTGAAAGTTTGTCTGCATCAACTCTCAAATCTGTTTCCACTCCTTCAAGCGGATTTTCTTTCGGGGCGGATTGGAATGCTTCCAGGAGGTTCTTTTGTACAAACCTTCTGAAGGAGTGGGCCGTCGAAAATTCCTTCTCAGACATTTTCATGGGTATTACACCGGTGGAGTCAACAGCCTCCAATCGGACGGAGGTCGTTTCCTTCGCCCTATTCATCACCCAGAGTGGAAGATAGGTCGGGTAGTCATCGATGACCATTGCCGCCGCACGATTTGATATCCTTTTCAACAAACCATCTCCTGAGTCCTTGTGATTCTCCACCCAAGGTAGGTAACTTACTTGAAGACCCCTGAAGGTCTCGATGTTTTCCACTAGGCCCTGAACCATGAACGTGACAACGCGCTCGGAGGTCCACCTGTGGCGTATCGACACTCCCTCCACGACCAACAAAGGCTTCTTGATGCTGATAGCCAACTCAACAGCTCTCTCCAATGCAGCATTGTATCTGTATCGTCGAGTCGCAGTCATCCAATAAACAACGAATTCGCCACTGTTGTCGACTGGTAGTTCTTTCAGCACCCTAATCCTAGGTTCCAACCTGGAATCTTCGGCTTTTAGCAGTGCTGACACGGGTGTTGTTGATCACGCATCAGATATGAAAGACTGTTCTGAAAAAATTAATTTTCCAAACAGCGTTTCATAACCTCCCTAGTTTGGGTTAGGAACGAATGACGATACAAATAGACTCCACCAAGGGCGATGTAAAGTCCGACGCTGAGCTACCGACCGAATACGGAAATTTCAGAATCAGAGCCTTCACAGGTCCAGATGGCAGCGAACACGCAACCCTCTACACCGGGGATTTGGCAAAATCTGGCGATCCACCCCTCGTCCGGATACACTCAGAGTGCTTGACAGGCGATGCTTTTGGATCTCTTAAGTGCGATTGCGGACCACAGCTTGAAGCCTCCCTTAGGCGGATTCAAGATGAGGGCAGGGGGGCGCTGGTATATCTCAGGCAAGAAGGACGAGGCATCGGACTTTACTCTAAGATACAAGCGTATGCGCTGCAAGATCAGGGACACGACACCCTTGACGCAAACTTGCTGCTCGGATTGCCTGCCGACGGGCGAACATATGATGTAGCTGCCGAGATGCTCAGGGACCTCGGCCTAACCAAAATCAGGCTAATGACGAACAATCCTCTCAAAATCCAGGGGCTAGAGGAAAATGGAATCGAGGTGCTGAAAAGACTCCCGCATCAAAGTGGTGTCGGACCTAGGAATATCGAGTACTTGTCCACAAAAAGACATCGAATGGGGCACCTGCTCAACGTCGAATGAACCATATGCTATGTTGCATGAGGCGTGAACAATGGGATCCTCCGCAATGATCGGGACCAAGGCCCCGGACTTCTCGCTTGACTCAAGCGAGGGTAACAAATTCACATCTGAAGAAATGGCAGGAAATTGGTATGTTCTGTTCTTCTATGCCAAAGACGGGAGTCCCACCTGTAAGCGAGGGTGCCTAAGTTTCAAGGAACAGTACAACTTATTCAAATCACTAGACCCTCCTGTTGAGATAGTTGGAATCAGTCAAGATACTGCTGAGGATCACAAGAAATTCAAGGAAGAATTGCAGTTACCATTCACCCTCCTTTCGGATGAAGACAGATCCGTTGCTGATTCTTTCGGCGTCCCAGTTCACCTCGGAAGATTCCCCGCCAAATCGTCATTCGTGATCGATCCCGATGGAATTATCAGACACGTCTATGACTGGCAATTTAGGCCTCGCCATCACGTAGCCAAGATCCTGGACTCATTGTCTACCATCACGGAGTGACCGACATGCAATGGAGGCAAGTATTGTCAGATGCAGGACTATCAGATCGAGAGGTCAATGCGGTCATGGTCCTGTCAACGAAATCCAGCTTGAAAGCCAGTGAACTGGCCAAAGAACTCGGCACAACGAGATTAGACGCGTACAATTCCCTCGAAAGATTACAGTCTATCGGACTGGTCAAAACAATAGCCGACCGACCCATGAGATTTTCTTGCCCACCGGTGCATGAAGCAGTCTCCCACCTCATAGACATACGCAGAGAGCAACTCCAAAAGATCGAATCAGGATATGAAGACCTGAAGACATCTGTGGCCTCCGGAGAGGAAATGCCAGACGAAGAAAAAAGTGACTTCTCAAATCCTAAATTCGCAGTGTTAAAGGAAAGGACTCACATTATGAACAGGATTGATAAGATGGCCTCCGAGGCAGTTGACGAACTAACGCTCGTCTTGGGCCGATTTGGAATTCTACACCTTTGCAGGAGCTCTGCACTCACAAGCGTCAATGACGCTTCAGAGAGAGGAATAACAGTCAGAGTGTTGGCTCAACTTGACCGGAGAACCATACGATTTTTCTCCCAGCTACATGATTCAGTGGAAGTTAGACATACAAAGGACCTGGAAGCACAAGGAGCAATAATGGATTCGAGCGAATCAATACAATATCTTCACATGGAGGAGAACCCAGTCGGAAGGGGCAAAAACGACGCTGCATTGATAGTGGAATCAGAACCGTTTGGAGTGTCTCAAAGGAATTTAGTCGACTCGATCTGGGACGAAGCCGTCAGTTTCGAGGCTGCGTCCAAACGGTTTACCGAGGACCGGATTGTGGATCCCCTGAGGGTGACACTGGAGGGTGGATCCTTTCTGGATAGATTCCGAGAAGTTCTAGAAATAGACGAAGACCTGCCAGAAGAAGACACGCCGTTCAACCCAGACGCTTTTTTGGCTTCCAGCGGGGAAATCAACAAAGCCAGGAAAAAGCTAGCATCCGGGGGGATTCAGGAGATCTCATCCTTTGGAATAAATCTCAATGAGATATTAGCCCAAGTAGGTATGAGGGTTGGCGAAGAACTATCATTTTCCCTAAGATCAATCGAAGGCGACATAGAATTCCTGAATGAGATGATGGATTGGTGGGAACACGCAGGCCTTGGCGAGCTATCATACGGCATAGATCCAAAATTCCACATTAAGGCAATACTTCTCGGCGATCCACAACCCTCCGGTTCAATACCACTTGAAGAGTTAGACGGAGGCATAATCGAGGGGGCATTGAGAGCTAGGTTCGAAGGCACCACAGGTGTCTCAGTCGTTAGAGAAGTCGATGACGAAGGGAACTTGACGTACACACTGGACATGCCAGAGTAAGAGGACATCCTCTGCGAGTATGAACGGTGGATTATATCATTCATCGTCCCCGAACTGCCATGAGAGTACTGACTTTTCTGAAATTCATGAGACAGATACTCAAATCAAAACCAGCTGACCTTGAATGGATACAAGCACAAGGCCTTTTGGCAGTTAAATTAGCTCAAATATTCGCTCTGCGCAGTGATATCTTACCCGTTGAAAAGTGCCGTCAACTTCAGCAACTGTATCAGCACGCTGCAAGCATACCTCCTGAAGACGTCTTTGCAAACATAGACCAACGCGCTCCCGACGGCTTCATGGAAGCATTCGAAGAGATCGATGAGATACCACTAGCCGCCGCATCTGTGGGTCAAGTCCACAGAGGGCGGCTAAAGAACGGAGAGGACGTGGTTGTGAAGATAATCAAGGCCCAAAACGGTAAAAATTTCAGACGTGATGTTAATAGAATGCGCCGATGGCTAAGGATATTTTTGCTATTCATGCCCAAGTTGAGGAAGGTGGGAAATCCCGTAGCACTGTTGAATCACGTTGCAGATTACACAACCCGAGAACTGGATTTAAGAAACGAAATAAAAGGCGCCAAAGAATTGGACGAAATAAAAACCATGATCAGCAGAGATTTCTCCATGGAACTACTGAAATTCCCAAAATACTACCCAGAATTATCCAACAAAGACATACTAGTATCTGAGTTCATCAGGGGAGATTCACTTGAAGACGGGATCGAGGCAGGATCGCTGTCTTGGTCGACTCTCTTGGATCTCTTCCGAATTCACGGGGCATACCTTTTCGGAATTGGAACATTCCACGGCGATCTACATCCAGGGAATTGTATTATCGACCAAGAAGGTAGATTCGTTTTCATAGACAACGGGGCAATATGTCACGCTCCTACCCGTGTCAACAAATCACTGTTCATTTTCTTTCAGCACCTGTCGGATCACGAATTTGAGGACGCCTTCAAAGCATTACTGGGGCTTTCAGAGAAAAATCTCGATGACAAGGACCTAACTCCCTACATGGTCGAGATGAACGAAATATATCACGACTTCGAAATGAAGACCGTTGGAGAGCAAAGCCTCACTAAAATAATGATGAAAACCGTTCGTTGCGCTGTTGAAAAAGCCGGTGCGGAATTTGGAGAAGAGGCGTTTCCCATAATTCGAGCCCTAATGTACCTCGACGGACTGGTAATCAGGACCCATCCAAATGTCCGCCTGATATCCTCCATGGGCCCCTACCTAGATGAGTTTCAACGAAGCTTGCCAATTGACAAAGGAGTGAATATAGCGTGATGATACCAGACTTTGCCCAAAAACCCATAGAAGAACCCTCCAAGTGGCTCCAAAGATGGATCCAAGAAGCAGAGAAGGAAGGGGAAGTTGAACCGACGGCAATGGCCTTGTCCACCATAGGAGGAGAAGGCAGGCCACGCACGAGATTTGTTCTCTGCAAAGGAGTATCAGCTCACGGCGTCCGATTCTTTACCAATCTTGAATCAGCAAAAGGAGTCGAAATTTCCGTTAATAAGCACTCATCAATCGCCTTTCACTGGCCCAAGATGAACCGACAAGTCAGAGCGCAGGGAACTCTCGAGGCCGTTCCCGATGATGAGGCAGATGAGTATTTCCTAACAAGAAAGAGACTCTCCAGAGTCGGGGCATGGGCCTCGAAGCAGAGTCGACCACTCAAAGCCAGAGAAGAACTCTTATCATCTGTAAAACACTATTCTGAGATGTTTGGCGATGATATTCCAAGGCCACCACATTGGTCTGGATTCCGCTTAATTCCAGACTACTGGGAATTCTGGCAGGGACATGATGGAAGATTGCACGACAGGTGGGCCATTCATCAATCAGATGGCAACTGGGTTTCATGGAGGTTGTACCCATGAGCAATGTTGTGTGGATAACTGGCGCTTCTGGTGGGATCGGCCGTGAGGTGCTTACGAGACTATCTGACAAAGGCTGGATAATCATAGCTTCAGGTCGAGATGAATCTAAGTTGGATACAATTGCCGATAATCTGGAAAACGTCCATGTCATGCCAGCTGACGTCACAGATGAAAACAGCATGAAGGAGGTTGCATCACGAATTCGAAATGAATTTGGTAGACTAGATGCCTTGGTGCATGCCGTTGGGTCAATCCTCCTCAGACCTCTTCATGCTACTAGTGTTGAGCAATTCAGCGATATCCTCACACTCAACCTCACGTCTGCATTCATAGCCATGAAACACAGTGTTCCTGTAATGATGAAGTCAGGCGGCGGTAGAGTAGTACTATTTTCAACTGTTGCCGCCAAGCTCGGTATGCCTAACCACTCTTCAATAGGTGCTGCAAAGTCAGGACTAGAGGGACTGGCGAAAGCCGCTGCAGCAGATTATGCAAGAAGAGGGATTAGAGTGAACGTTGTTGCACCTGGTCTCACTGAAACAGCGCTTTCGACTCATCTGTTATCCAATGAAACATCCCGCTCTATTTCTGAAAATATGCATCCTGTCGGAAGAATTGGCCAACCAGAAGAGGTTGGGTCTGTAGCAGCTTGGTTGGTTTCAGAAGCTCCTGATTGGATAACCGGAACCGTCATTCCTGTAGATGGCGGGCTTGGAAATATCCGAGCGCAGGAGAATAGAAGACTATGACCAAGCAAACCGTCCACATCATAGGTGCGGGCATATCGGGTCTGAGATGCGCTGAGATCCTATGTGAGAATGACATAGATGTACACCTGATAGAGCAGACTGATTCCATCGGTGGAAGAATGAAGACCACGGAGAAAAGTGGTTTCCTGCTAGATCATGGTTTTCACGTAATGCAAACTGGCTACCGATACAGCAGGAATGCCATTGATTTCGACTCACTGGGATCTAGGAGTTTCAGCCCAGGTGCGACAATTGTAACCAGTGTCAATGGTATTGTAAAATTTACAACGCTCTCAGACCCACTTCGCAAGCCGCTTGCTTCACTCTCAGCCCTTAAATCTCAAAAATGGTCTGATCTGGTTAAGATAGCAAAGCTTCAATTTTCTCTCAAATATTTACCGACTGAAAAACTGCTTTCCGGAGGTGACAACACGACTGAATACTTCCTTGATAGAATCGGTTTCTCAAAATCTTTCAAGAATGAATTCATAAGGCCACTGTTCTCTGGAATATTCTTAGAATCAGGTTTACAAACCAGTGAGCGTATGTTCAAATTCGTATTCGCATCGATGGCAAGGGGGAATATGGTACTGCCCAGGGAAGGAATTCAGGCGTACCCCAATTTACTTGCAAATAAGATTGGAAGACAAAGGATAACCCTCTCAACAACAGCAGAAGCAATCAATTCCAAGACTGTCAAAATCGACGATTCCTTGATGAGCACAGACCAAGTCGTCGTCGCCCATGCTCCAAAAGAGGAAATGAAAACCATGAGAAAAGTCTGGACAGTATACTACTGTGCCCCAAGATCGCCAATTAAGGGGAATTATCTGATCGTGAACGGAGATTATGAAATCGGTAAGAACGTTGTCGCACATCTTGCAGTGCCTTCAGATGTACAGCCCTCATACTCGCCCCCAGATCAAGCACTTGTGGCGGTCACAGTAGTCGGCGATGCTGCAGATGCATTAGGTCTTAAATCAAAAGAGTCGGTGAAGGAACAAGTTGGGAAGGAAGTGAAGAATTGGTTTCCAGAATCAAGAAAATGGGATGTTTTAGATGTAATAGAGACGAGATTTGCGCTCCCAGCACGCGGCGAGAGATCTGGGATTTCCAACATGCCAAAAATAAAAGAGAATACCATAATTTCCTGCGGTGATCATATGACTCATGGGAGCATGGAAGGTGCAATCATGTCAGCAGATCACGCAGCTTCCGAGGTTATGCGTAGATTGACCTTGGACAAGTAAATACTATCCCAGCCCCCCTCTTGTCTGAAACATGGCAAACAAGTCTCTGTTGATAACAGGGGGCGTGACATTGATTTTATCGACATCACTAATACTTGTAGCTGGATTGTTTGCAAACGATGGCGCCAACGAATTACGAGAAATGGACAATTTAGAATACAACATCCATGACTATTACTACGGGTCATTCCATCAAGGCAACGAATCTGTTGCAAATGCCTTTCCATACCTCGATAAGGATGGCTTGGGAAGCTTGCCACAAATTATAATGTTACACGGGAACTACTCAGACGCAAATCGAGATGGGATTATTGACGTTTGTGAGGATCTAAAAATGGTCATACACGAAGGCCAAAATGGACCTCTTCTCAATGGGAGCGATGACGTCATCAACGTAACCGATCTCAACGTAGGTGGACTATTCTGCACAGTCGAAAGAAATCTAGAATTGGAAGATGTCGATGCTCTGGATGGCATGGTGCAGATTGGACATGTATGCAATACAGTGTATTTGGACCACAACTGTGAAGTTGGCAAAAGTTACCTAGTGCAGGTCTATGACAAAAACGGCACCTTGGTCCCGTTCACCATTTACGACAGCGATGGATCCCTCGCAGGATATCTTCAAGAAGTCATTCCTAAAGGTGCAAGTAGCGCCGCTTCCCTCTCAGTTGCTGGAATAGCTGGGGTCCTCTCATGCTGCGGAATACTTGCAGGAGTGCTGATAATTATAACGGGCCTGATCATCAGTTCGCCCATTCCAAAAGAAAGCGTGTTTGTTTACGATCCTCCGGAACCAATCTCTGAATCCTTCGAACCTCAAGATGGGGGGCCGGCGGAGGTTCAATCTGAGGCAATCGGAGAAGAAGGCGATTGGTGGGATGGTATTGGAAAAAAATATTGAAATAGAGCCAAAATCAAAACTCCTGAGTTGGTATTATCTCAACAAAAGAGATTTGCCATGGAGGGAAACAAGCGATCCTTGGCTCATTCTCCTATCCGAGATAATTCTACAACAGACACAGGTTTCCAGAGGTTTACAATACTGGATCCGGATATCCACCAGATTTCCTACACCTAAGGCGATGGCAACTTCCGACGTCGAGGAACTCCTGTCTCTCTGGCAAGGGGCTGGGTACTATGCCAGAGCAAGAAGATTACACGCACTGTCTGTACTGGTTTCAAAGAGGAAATCAGATGGGGGATACGACGGGGAAATCCCCTCATCGGTTGATGAGTTACTCAAACTCCCTGGAATAGGGCCATATACCGCTTCTGCGGTTGCGTCTATTGCGTTCGGTGTGCCCACCCCCGTCGTGGATGGGAATGTGAAAAGAGTCAGCTCAAGGATATTAGCAATTGAATCCCCCTCGACGAACACCCTTCGGACATGGGCAGGTTCGATGTTAGACCCCAAAAGGGCGGGAGACTCTAATCAGGCCTTAATGGAGTTGGGCGCCATAGTATGTAGGCCTAAATCTCCAAAATGTGAACTATGTCCCATGACTAGATGGTGTTTAGGTATAGAGAATCCGGAATCATACCCATCAAAAAAGAAGACGAGAAGGCTAACTGAGGAGTTAGATGCAGCGGTCCTGATAGATCCCTATGGCAGGCCTTTCTTGACTAAGCGAGAAGACAATGGGAGGTTTGGTGGAATGTGGGGCCCTCCAATGAATGATATTGACACCACATCGATGCTAAATGTTGGAAAGATAACCCATGAACTCTCACACAGGAAACTGATAGTTTCCGTCTGGACCGGGGATTGTGCCACAGGCACGGACCCCAAGACTGTCCCAATTTCAAATCTGGACAGAAAAATACTTGATATGGCCTTTGCGATATGATCGCCGGACACTGCTTCAAATCTAATCGTTGTCAGCAAAACGTGTGGCAGGACACACTTCTCGGCCATGGTCAAGAGTAATTATGAGTCACAGGCTAAAAATTGGCCAGAAGAAAATGACCACTGTAAAGGAAAAAACCGGTAAGAAGGACCGTAAAAACATCATGCTCACCAGAACTGAGAATGGTCTCCATGCAACAGGTGCGTTGTGTAAACACATGGCATGGCCCCTAGCATGGGGTGGAAAAGTCACAGATGGTTGCGTAACGTGCCCTCTCCATAAATCGAGATATGATATTACCAGTGGGGAAGTAAAAGAGTGGTCTCCATTCCCACTTTTCCCACTGTATGGAAAGATATTGGCTTCAATCAGGAGAAGTAGGCCATTAGAAATCCACCAGGCCCGAGAGGTCGATGGCTGGATTGAAGTTAAATTTTCAGACTGAACTGCCATGAGGGGGGTCACCGCGAACAAAAGCCAGGTGTATGGCCACACCGACGGGCATTAGCATGACTCCAAAGAACACAGATGAAATCAGGATCCATCGGTCGACCGCTCTTTCAAGGCACCTCTTCCACATCCATCTGGTAACTACAATGTCGCCTGCGACAAAGTGGGCCCAAGCCGCCGCCGCCCCTCCGCGTGTACCAAGCAACTCAGTAAGACTGCCGAGTATGTTGGTCGGATTCATCGAATCCATCCCAAATTCGATTAGGCTACTTGGATTTGACAACATCAAACCCCACCAAATTAGGATGGGACCCAAGAAAAACAACGGAGTGCTCATTGCCTCATGTGTTTTTGGGTGATCTGAGTACAACAACATTCCAATCCAGAAAGGCCCTACCCAAAAAGTCGAGAGAAAGAAACTCAAATCATATACGTCCATGTTCACACCTACAAATCCATTTTCAACACTTCAGCGAAGTTTGAGAGCTCGTCCCAATCCGCCCAATAGGAATGCTGCAACGACTCGACTGACCCATCTTCGTGGTAAATCTGGAGTGTGGGAGTAGATGGATCATCGAATGCCTCGTAGAGCCCAGTAGTCGTAAGGTACCCAGTATCAAGGTCAATCACACGTGTATTCTCGTCAGGTAGCATTACGGGCCAAATAGACGGATTCTCTGAATTATCACCTACATACCTCGATAATGTTTGATTTTCATCTTCAAATGCTGACCATCGGTGTATGCTCACAACAGAAATATCACTAATGGAACCGTTCTCAATTCCTTCTCGAATCATGTTGGTCCAATCGTGACAACCTCTGCAGGAGGCACCTACCCAAAGCAAAAGAGTACGTTCCCCTTCAACAATGCCCCTGAGATCGGACACATCTCCATCCTGGTCCTGAAAGTAGGTTGGGCTCTCGAATGATACATTCTGAGGTAGATCTTCTTCGGAATCAACATAACCTGCGGAATTTTCTGGGGATACGCAGCCACTCAGGAGGAACCCAATCAAGAGAATGGAAAATATCCTGAGATTCACGAGATCGACCCACTTGGATTGTTGGACACAGGGTTGACCTGCTTTTTTACCGGGTGATCTTCATAGGGGAACCAAACGTCTACCCCGTTCCATTCTGGATGTATGCCCATATCAGCCAGAATCATCTTGCTGGTGATTCTTCCAGACTCGAAAATCGTTGGTAGTCCACTGCCAGGATGTGTACCTCCACCGACGAGGTATAATCCGGGGAGCTCCTCAAACTTGTTCCTCGGCCTCAAGAAAAGCATCTGATCGAGTCCGTGGGCAAGGTTGAACACAGCACCTCTGTAGATATCCGACGAGCCCCAGTCATCCGGTGTGACGATAGACTCGCTGATGATATGATCCCTAACTCCCGCATAGCCCATTTTCTCCATCTGGTCAAGTATTACATCTCTGTAGTCATCCTTTATGTCATCCCATTTGATCGACTCATCAACATTGGGCACGGGAACTAGAACATAGAGCGTCGAGCAACCCTCGGGTGCCAATGAGGGATCCGTAACGCATGCATTCTGCACGTACAGTGACGGATCATTCCATGTGACCTTGTGCTTTGTGATGTCCTCCAGATTAGCCTCGTACTCAGATGATGCGTATATTTGGTGATGGGGTTGATCCCAAGTACGATCTGTTCCGAGGTACAGCATGAATGTAGAACACGAATACGATTTCTTAGCCAGTTTCTTGTCACTCCATTTTTTCCTTTTTTCGTTGGGCACCAATTCAGTCATTGCGTGTGCGAAGTCGGCATTCATCACCACTTTGTCACACAGAACTTCCCCATCTATTGTTTTTACACCGACCACTTTCTTACCATCGAGAATCAGCTCTTCTACAGGGGTGTTGAGTCTGATCTCGACACCGAGGTCTCTGGCGATATCGGCCATTCGTTGTGTGATGCTACCCAGTCCGCCCTTGGCATGAAATATACCATGCTCGTATTCCAGGAACGCAAGTATTGTGAATAGCGATGGAGCTTGGAAGGGACTCATTCCAAGATACTTGGTTTGGAACGACATGGCCAATCTAACCCTCTCGTCGCTGAATAGCCTCTCCAGATCACCTGCGACAGAGGACCATGGCCTGAGTATGCTTAGGGCCTCCATCGCCTTTCTGCTTACGAGATCAAGGGGCCCCTTCCATGGTGACTGGAGGCTAGATTTGCTTCGGGATAGTTTCTTTCGATTTTCTTCAACGTACTTTCTGAAACCCTCGGCGTTTTCATCACCAGACAGATGTCTGATTCTTTCCGTCATTTCTTCAAGATCGGATGTGGCTTCTATTGAACCCCCTTGACCGAAAACAAGTTTGTATGACGGATCAAGGGGCATCAGACCTAGTTCTTTGTGAGCATCCATTCCAATCGCTTGGAAGATCTCTTCTATGACTTCTGGGTAGTGAAAGAACGTTGGACCACGGTCGAATTTGAAACCATCCTGTTCAATAATTTTCGTGCGGCCGCCTACATCCCCAGCCTTCTCCAGTATTAGTACATCTAGTCCGGAGTAGGCCATTAGCATTGCACTCGCCAAGCCCCCTGGTCCGGCCCCTACTATAGTGACGTCCGGGTTCGAATTGACTGATTTTGAGAGAGCCATCTAGAGACCCCTCCTGATTGACCAGACGCTGAGAGTGGACAGTGCGAAACCAATCTTCCTGAAGAAGCCCAAGCCCAGCCTTCGAGAAAGGACATCTCCGTTCCTTCGTTCAGCTTCAGATAGTATTTCACTGTAGACAGATGCCATGACTGAGGGGCTGGAACGCGAGTCTAGATTTATGAGAGGTAACAGTCTGATCGCATTCTTCTGGTGTGTTTTGGCTCTGTTTATGTAGTGTCTCATGAAGCCCTTCCAGTTCGTTGTGGACGGTAGGCTGGGATCAAAGAGGTCGTCGTTGGATATCCCAAATAAGGCCAACTCATCCTTGGGGAGGTAGACCCGGCCTCTGGCCAGGTCCTCTTGTATGTCACGCAGGATATTGACCATTTGGAGGAATATCCCCATTTCCTCTGCATGTTCTCGTGCGTCCGGGTCGTCATAACCGTAAATCTCTATGAGAGCCAGTCCGACTGTGGATGCCACTTTGTAACAGTAACCGCGGAGATCTTCAAATGATCCGTAGTTCGTAGGATAGAGGTCATCCTCCATGCCGTCTATGAGTTGATGAAGGTCGCTTGTGCGAACAGGAAATTTACGCAGCACGTCCCTCATTGCAATGAACAGCGGGTCTTCAGAATATCTTCCTTCCGAGGCTTGATCGAGCATGTCCCGGTAGTATGTCAGTGCGCGGAGTTTGAGGGTGTGATCCGGCTCTGGGTTGGAGGCTTCTGCCTGTTTGTCGAGCGTGAGCACAATTGATCTGTCTTCCGCTTGAGCGTCTAAATACCTCATTTGGGCCTTGTCTAGGTGGCTCAGATTCGGCAGCCAATCTCCATCTGCGATGTCGTCAACCCGGCGGCAGAATGCGTAGAGGGCATAAACTGCGTTTCTTTTCTCGGTAGGCAGATGCCTGAACGACCTGAGAAAGGATGTCGACGCTGATCGTGTAATTTCTTTGCAGACTGCGTAAGATTCGTCAAGGCTTGGAGCCCGTTTCTGCTCACTTCGCGCCATGACCATACATCCTTGAGGTCACCAACCTCATTATGAAAGGATGTTTAATTCGGTAACAAGTCGAAGTCATGTTCAATAACACTGACAACCCCTCAGAACACGGGAACATATCATGACGCTGACAGATCTGCACCGTCACGACGAATCGTGTGACATGACATTCAGCGATGGCACGATTTATCCAGTCGAATACTTGAATTTGCGATTGAACTGCCCTTGTGCGAACTGTTCACCAAGAAGAGAGAACGATCAAAGGATGATAGAATTCCAACAAGAAATAGCCCGCCTGAGGATGGAAAAGCCAAGCGTCGAGATTGTCGGACACTACGGCCTGAAATTCCTGTGGCCATCAGGTTGCTCCAGTGGCATATTCAGTTTCGATCTTCTCAGAGAAATAGCAAGTGCTGGGGCAGTGGCGGATCGGTAAAGTCATATCACCCCCGCAATCAGTATCACACTACGTGCCCTCGGGTTAGAGCGCCCAGGCAGGTGATCGCATGACTTCCGCAAAAGACGACAGAGACGATAAAGTCGAATGGGTTGCGTATTCTTCAGCGGGCTACGGTTCAGCAGAGGACGATCTTTGGGATGATGTGGTACCGATCGAAAGTAAAGAAAAAGAAATCGACTGGTACGATGACAACATCCTCGATGACGATACCGTGGTCCAATGGGATGCACCTCCGTGCCCGGCCCCCTTGGGCATTGCACACCTTGTCCGCATAGGGTGTTGCGATCATTGCCTACATCGACTTGCAGGCGTCAAAACCGAATCAACGGGTTTCGATGGTGGCTCACAATTGAGAAAAACAGCTTTAGAAAATAACTCAGATCTAATCACAGACCAAAAAAAGGCTGAGTGTCCTACGTGCGAAAATTTACTCGAAGACGTCGGCAATGTATCCAAGATCATCCTAGATGCCTGCGATGGCCTCGATTTCTCAACGGTGCAAATTGGGGTGCACATACCCAAGGACCTCATGGAAGAGGAGGACAGAATCCGATCTAAATATGGAGCACCTGGAAGCCTTCCGCTGAAATCGACATTTGTGGATGAGACCCAGCAAATTATCAGAGAAGGCAATGAAAAAATAAATTTCGTGAAGGAAAAACCAGATTTGATGGTTCTGATCGACACATTAACTCTGAGGGTCGATGTCGACGTTAGACCGGTCTTCTTCTACGGAAGATACACAAAGACGACCAGAGAAATCCCGCAAACGCGCTGGCCATGCAGGTCCTGCAGGGGACGCTCGGGTGGATGTGAAGCATGCAACTCAACTGGATTGCAATACATCGACTCCGTACAGGATCTCATCGGTAGACCATTCGTCGATGCGATGCAGGCCAGCGACACCGCGTTCCATGGCATGGGGAGGGAAGACATCGACGTACGATGCCTCGGGTCCGGAAGGCCGTTTGTCCTTGAGGTCAAATCCCCTGTCACGAGGAAACCAGATCTGGCAGCAATGGAATCTGAAATAGAAACTCAGTCGAAAGGACAGATATCAGTAAACTCTCTGAGGTCCTCGGATAGAAAGGAAGTGGCAAGGATAAAACAGACGAGATCTGAAAAAACATACACCATACGTTTCAAGGTTGAGGAGACAGCAGATGAGGACCACGTGAGATCATCAATAATGGCACTCACATCCGAGGTAATCGAACAGCAAACTCCTACGAGAGTGAGTCATCGCAGGGCAGACAAAATAAGGAAGAGGAAGATTACTGCAATCCAAAATTTGCTGATAGAAGGGGACGAAATCGAACTTAGCCTAAGATGCGAGGCAGGAACTTACATCAAAGAGCTCGTTCACTCCGACGACGGAAGAACAAAACCGTCAGTGTCAAGTGTTTTGGGTACAGCGTGTGAAGTACTATGGTTGGATGTCGAGGATGTACACTCTGATTGATTGTCCTTGGGGAGATGGACTTAAACGCAATCGGTGGGTCGCTGGGCCGCTGAATGTGCTATCTGGAGGTCGGAACATATGAAGAGAAGCCATGGAACCCGCCAAGGAACCCGCTCGATACTATCTCGTAGTAAGTCTCAGAAGGGCCGAATCAACATCTCTAGGATAATGCACTCCTATACCATCGGAGACAGGGTATCTATAGTCATAGATGGCGCTCAACAAAAGGGAATGCCTCATCGGAGGTTCCAAGGTGCGACTGGGGTAATAACCGCGTTTCAGGGACGAGCTTACGTTGTTGATGTCAAGGACAAAAATATGCTGAAAACGCTTATTGTGAGACCAGATCACTTGAGACCTGCTGACGGTGCCCCCAATCCAATAACAGAGCAAAGGCAGAAGCCCAAAGTCAAGGAAGAGGAGTGATTTATATGGCCGACTCGAATGAATATGTAGACTATGCAAAAGTGAGAGACCTCCTTCTATCAGCCCAAGAAAGAAGGCATGAACTCTCATATGAACAACAAATGGCCCTGCAACACTCGGAATGGGCTGCCAGCGCTCAACGGGGCGGAATAAAAACCAACTCCAAAGTCTTCGACGACCTATGTGTCGCACTGCAGTCAAACAGCAAGCTAGCCGACCATCCAGATGTCTGCGCAAAAATATCAGAATTAATGCCATTGAGCGTTCAATCTCTTCGAGTAATCATCTCATCGAAGAGGATTGCCATGGACACTGAAGAAGTCGAATCCATAATCGATATTGTGCGGCAACATGTACTTTGATAGTCCTCAACAGTTCCATTAATCAATGAAAAACCCGTGCAACATCTAGGAGTATTGTTATGACGGCTGACAAAGAGGATGAAAACTCCGACGATTTGAACTCCCAGACCCACGTCAGAATCATCTCTACCATGGACAGAAGGCCATCAGGAAAGGAAATACACGGCATTACCCATCCAGGCCTATTTCTTGTCAGGGCAAAAGTCCTAGAAGACAATCTTTCAGCCGACGAGTGGATAGGAAAGGACGATCCCAGAATCGGACCACTCTCCCCAGTAAGAAAGAAAGACATTTCCAGCGATGCTCAGAGCCTCCTTTTGGCCGCCGTAAAAGAATCCATCTCAATGGACGAGGGAGTCCACCTGTCATTCTACAATCGTGCCCAGCCCATAACCTTGAAAATGCACTCATACCAGCTTTTACCTGGGATTGGCAAATCATCAGCACAATTATGGGTGCAAAAGAGAGGTTCAACAGGTTGGCATGATCTCAAGGGAGTTTCTGATGCAATAGGCCAAGACTCGATCTCTCTCCTGGCTCAACGCTATGTTCAGGAAATGGACGACCCAATGCAATCCCCGAGACTAATCGACTTGGTCGTACGGGCTGGGGTCTGAATTTGATCTATCAAAAACAGAGCAACGACACGCCGCAGAAATTAGTCCAGAGATACCTATCCTCAAAAGTGGTAGAAAAATCGCTTGGTCAACACTTCCTCATCAATGAAGACCCAATCAACGCGTCAATAGAGGCATCAAAAAAAATGGGGCTTAACCAAGAATCCCATGTCCTGGAAATAGGGCCCGGTCCAGGAACACTCACGAGGTCCTTACTCAAAACCGGAGCAAGGGTGACATCAATTGAGATTTCAGCAGACGCCTGTGATTTCTTGAGAGAGGAAATCAAAAGTGACAAATTTTCACTCGTCCAATCAGACGCCCTGAAATCACCATGGCCTGAGGAAACCACTCACATAATTGCCAATATTCCGTACGGGATTTCCAGTCCAATCCTGAGAAGAATTCAGGACTTACATCAATCCAGTGCACTGATGGGCGTTTGCCTTCTGGTCCAACGTGAGTTTGGTAACAGAATGACCATGAAAATTCCATCCAAAGACAGGGGGCCGCTCGGAATCTCACTTTGGTTTGATTTCGATTGCCAGAAGGTACAAGACGTCCCACGTTCTTATTTCCGACCACAACCAGACGTAGAATCCTCAATCATAACTATGATGCCGGTAAACCGGGGACCAATCACCCCGAGTGAACGATCCTTAGGTATAGCTCTATCATCATGGTGCTTTGCTAGGAGAAGACGGAAGATACGAACCTCACTGCGTTACAGGCCAAGATCTGTAATGCGATTAATCAAGGCATCAACCGCTGAATGGGACCGGATTCTGATAAACCTCGAAACAAACGACAATGATCTTGGTCGAATCATCCAAATGAGACCCGAGGATCTCTCTCCACCGCAGTGGATTGAATTGGCAAAAGGGATTTCATCCACGAAATAAGTCCAAAATGCCCGTGACTTGAAATTCAATACCCACTTCCGAGGCCCGCCGATGCGCGCTCAACGCCTTTTCGGGAGGGGATATAATGGCAAAGAAGGACACCTATCTGGCTCTGTTAAGGCGCGGGATCGATGAGACTACATCGCAGCTACTCTCTGATTCTGGATTAAAGATCGGGGACCTGAAAAAACTCGATGAAGAAAAGTTAGTTAATAACTACGGAATCAAAAAAGAAATTGCAAAATCTGTAATTGAGTCAGTCAAATCGGGTCCGAGGGCATCAAGCAGACAAAGATTCATCGCGGACGTGATAACAAAAGGCGCACCAAAGAAAGTCGATAGAATCCAAGAGCAGAGGTTCAAGAGAGAACAAAAGGACCTTCTGCAACAACTCAATGAAAAAAGAGAGGAACAGAGGGTAGCCAGGGTTGAGTCGTTCAGGAACAAAAAACTAGTAATGAATCGGCTTGGAAAGACTGTAGAGCTAATAGTCAAGCTTGAGACGATCTTCGATGAAGAGGCTAAAGACGAGCAGAGGTCAAAACTGAAGGACCAATTGGAGACAAGAGGCCTGGAAGCGGCACGTGACCATGAGATGTTGGAGTTAGAGGGGACTCCTCAGGATATCGTGGATTTCAGAAGAAAAATAGCTCCAGTTTTATGCCTCCACGCCTGTCCTCACTGCGGTGACGAGATGGATCCGCGGGGATCATCTGTGATTGAAGATACAAGGGATTTCAAATTTGTATGCTGGGAATGCGAAGAAGAGTTCCATGCGGGATTGGCAAGTGTGGTAGCGGACAAGATCTCTGATCCAGAGACTTCTACTTGGATAACAATCAATCCGAACAAGGGTCCTCGGGACCCAGTGGTAGCGCCACCCGCGAAATCCAGCGCTGATGCGGTGGCTGAGTCGGTTACCAGAGAGATTGAGGCAACTGGGGCCTCGGCAGATCAGATTTCAGCCTCCATGGAAGCAAGTAAATTATCAGGTACCTTGATGGAGATAGACGATTGGATTGAGAAGACACTGAAGGAGAAAGGATACATACAGGCACAAGAACATCGCGAGAGTTTCATAATTGCCACAGGTGCCGGTGCTACCAAGTTCAACAAGTGGATGAAAAAAGCCGGACTCTACTTCAACAAGCAGTCTGGGAAGTGGACTAAATGGGAGGATCGCTGAAAAACCACCACGATACCGTCTCGAAGTGCTCCACAACAGTGCGCTTCTTACGCGGATCCCTGCCAATCGGCTTCTCATCTGGGAAAATAGGACTTTCAATTGCTGAACACGCAATTGAAGCAGACATCTCAATTCCCACAAATTGCACTTCGGGTACATGTGGAACCTGCCTGGTCAGACTTGTATCAGGCTCAATAGAATTGCCGGAGACCCTTCCTCCGGGATTAGATGACTACCTAGTGGACCAAGGCGGAGTCCTCGCATGCTGCATGTCCCCGACAGAGGACATCGTAGTAGACATACTTCCACCAATTTAGATGATAATTATGGTCGATCGTGACATACTTGTCATCATTATTTTTGATCTGATCGGCATATCTGTTTTTGTGTGGTTCCTGTGGTCAAGGCTCTCAGCAAAATTGAAGATAATCGAACAGAGGAAAATCAATAGAAGTATGGGAAAAAAGAATACAGAAGATAGCGATGAACCTTGATCTTGGAACTTATCACCGAGTACCGCGTAAACACATCTAGCCGTGGTTTCTTTAGCTAAACAGATAATTCTGTGTAGTCCGGGATATCACTTCCTCCAGTCAGGCACTTGAGTCCTTCTTTTGTACAATACCACGTGTCCTCTGTGCCAATAGCACCGTCAGCATAGACAACCTTGGGTTCTATGGCCATAGTGTTGCCTGGTATCATAGGTTCGATGAACCGATCGGCCAATACTGGGGTCTCGTCCAATTCTAAGCCTACTGAATGCCCGAGAAACTTAGCTTGGTGGGGCGCGATACCCATTAGATTATCCTCGTAACCCATCTCAAGTGCCATATCTCTACCCAATTCCCATGCTCTGGCACAACTCTCACCTTTGTTCAGAGCGTCAATGAGCGATCCACGGATCTCAGCCATATCATCCAGCCTCGCCAACCAGTCTTGAGATAAATTTCCAAAACTGTACATTCTCGTGCAGTCAGATACGTAACCGCGATGAACATGGACCAAATCTACCAGTACTGGTTCGGCTTCCTTTATCCGTCTGTGACCTGATCCCAGCGGAGCGATTGGATTTGAACCAAATCCTCCGACGGCCGAATCGAAAAACGATGGCACTCCACCGGATCTGCCTGTCACAATTACAGCCCTATCACAGTCCATTGGCCACCTCCTCATCCTTATTCTCCCACCAAACCCTTCACGCCTGCTTACCTTTTCGGCAATTGAAGCGACCTCCAGTTCAGTCATCCCGACCTGACATTCTTTGGAAATTTGACTAAACATCTTCTGGTTGACAGATCCAGATGTTCGTATCTGATCAATCTCCCAATCAGATTTCACCTCTCTAAGTTTGTGGATTATGGGCGAAGCGTTGTGATTTGATGGTGATAAACTTGACAAACAGTCTGATAGAAAGCTCCACCTTGCTGTCGGTAGACTGTCTTGGAGCATGGCGGGGACCTCAGTAACTCCAATTCCTCTGAGCCCGTCCTCTAGCATGGATGACCTTGGTTGGTCACATAGACTGTCCGGGGCGTCATCCCCCCCGGATTCCCATCTTGCTCGTGATAGGGATTTCCTCACCCAGTGTGTGGTTTCAACACCGGAGTCAGTCGCACCTACTACCAGAATGCCTCTCTGTCTACCTCCGGTCAGCCAGTATAATTCAACCGGGTCCTCTACAATCACGGATTGTATGCCTTCGGAGGCTAAGGAGTCCGACACCCTTTTTCGACGAGCCACGATTTCTGATACCGGTACTCGCCAATCCTGACCGTCAGGCCCGTTTGCCCCAAATTGCATGCAGACGTCGCTGGACCTAACGAATAGATGGTTCTTTCCTGACATAAACACCACACAGTCAAAACCAACGAGCCCGAGGGATAGCCGTGGAGAAAGTCCTCGGACTGGACGAAGTTCGATTGGATGGACTGAAAGTTCTGTTCCGCGCCGACCTAAATCTACCTCTAGATCCCAATACGAAAAGATTTCTGGACGATACGAGGATGAGGATGATTGTACCTTCGTTGAAGAAACTGGAGCGTTCGTCGGTAGTGATTCTCGCGCATCAATCAAGACCGGGCAGGTATGACTTCACAGACATGAGATCTCACTCAGAAAGGCTGTCCAAGATTTTGGAGAGGGATGTTAATTTCGTACCTGATATCTGCGGGAGAGATGCCTTACATGCCATAGAGTCCCTCAAACCGGGCGGGGTACTCATTCTGGACAACATTAGGATCCACCGAGATGAGAACGAAATGAGGGGCCAAACCACCGACATGGAAAGTTCCGAGATTGTACAGAAACTTGCACCGTTTTTTGATTTGTTTGTCAACGACGCGTTTGGCTCAGCACACAGGTCCTCCCCTAGCCTCATCGGTTTTACTAGGTTACTTCCATCTGTCGCAGGCTCACTTCTGAAAAGAGAGATAGATGCTCTGTCGATAGCTGTGGATAATCCACCCAGGCCATATGTGGCCATTCTGGGCGGTGCCAAGGCAGATGACTCGCTGGGAGTAGCATCAAATTTGCTTGAAAAAGAACACATAGACAAAGTCGTATTCCTGGGCGTAGTAGGAAATTTCATGCTTCTGGCAGACGGCGTAGACATTGGTCTGAGAAATGCTAATTTCGCTATGAATCAAGTTCACCCAAATGAAGAAGTCACGATGAAACTAGCAAAGAGGATCTTATCCGAATTCAGGGAAAAAATCATTCTTCCAGAAGATCTTGCTATCGAGGTCAACGAAAAGCGCGCGCAAATATCCTTGTCTGAGCTGCCCACGGAGCACCCGATATACGACGTCGGAATTGGAACACTGAAGGCACTGCATCCAATAATCAGGGAGTCATCATGTGTGCTTTGGAATGGTCCAGCCTCGTATTTTGAAAAAGATAATTTTGCCTTCGGGACCGTCGAAGTCCTCAATATGGTAACTGAAACTAATGCAATGACGATAATCGGAGGGGGCCATACAAGCGCACTTGTAGAAGCCAGAGGGGCCTCTGGCAGTGTTACCCACAACAGCTCAGGCGGTGGAGCTACCCTCACGATGTTGTCCGGAGGAGACATGCCTGTCATCAGATCATTGACTGAGTCGTACGAGGCCTCTAAATCAACTCTTTCTGAGCGAAACATGCTTCTATGATATGGAGCCACTGGGGAGATTCGAACTCCCGATCTTCTGATTACGAATCAGACGCTATACCAGGCTAAGCTACAGTGGCTTCGTCCTTCCCAAAGTCAAGCCCTGAATAAGCAAAGCGGTGCTTACATCGATAAAAAAACTGACTTCCTATCCTCAAAACATCATTTTACGGGATCAAACTTAACATCTTGGTCCGATCAGGCATTACTATGACCATAGAGGGCGAAGCCACAGCACCACCTGCCACGACGACAATCGTTTACGCCAACCAAAAGAGTGGTGGGCCCAGGGTGTTTGGAGCTCTGGCAATGTTATTGGGTGGACTTGGAGTGATATTCTCTATAATCGAGCTAGTGGGTGCCGGAGATGCAATCGCCACGTATAACGCCGATGAAACATCATACTCCTTCTGGTTCTACGTATCACCTTTGTTAGGACTCGCGGCGGCTGCAATATTCACCTATGCAGGATTTTTGCTCTGGAATTACAAGAAGAAGGGAGTCTGGTTCGGATTTGGCGCAGTCGGTGTAAATGTCATCGACGGTGTCTTGGGCTCGATCGTCTTAGGTTTGGTGGCGGATGAGGTCGGAGATGCAATCGGTGCTGAGGGATTGGGCGGCTTGGCAGCATCAGTCGGGTTGGTCGGTACGGCCATTGGAGCAGTATGCTGCGGTGCCATAGTTGCACTGCCTCTTTTGATGAATGGCAATGATCTAGATGACGAATGATCTAGCTTAAAGCCGAGAGGTCAACAAAACCACCGATACGAGATTTCACATCTCCTAGGATCGAATTCAGGGCGCTGTTTGAAGTCCCCTCGGCTCTCATAACCAATATTGGCTCTGTGTTCGATGGTCTGCACAGGTACCATCCGTTTGGATAGATCACCCTGATACCGTCGATGGAACTGTATTCCATATCTCTGAAAGCCGTTTCCACCATAGTCATCATCGCCTTTCTATCGCCGTCGAAAGAAACCTTGACTTCGCCAGTCGAAGGGTAGGATGGTGTGATTTCCATCAGGTTGGAGAACTTCATGGGATTACCTGTCTCGGACATCTTCCTTGATACAAGCTCGATCAAGCGTGCGCTGTTGTACATCGAACAATCATGCCCATTCCACCTGTCATTAAAGAAGAAATGTCCTGACATCTCACCTGCGAAGTTAATATCTGGACGGTCGGAGAGCTCTTTTTTCATGAACGAGTGTCCTGTTCTGACCATTGCCGGCAAGCCCCCATGACGCTCTATGGTTTGCCCAACACCCATGCTGCATTTCACATCGAAGAGAATCGTTCTAACATCATCCTCAACCCCGTTTTCCATACCATCTAGGATGTCTGAAGCAAACAACCCTATCAAGCGATCTGGGTGAATAAATGATCCATTCTCATCAACGACACCGATCCTATCTCCATCTCCATCTACGCAAATTCCGAATTCACACCGATGTTTTACGACCTGGTCTGCTAGCTGGATCATATTCTCCGGTCTAGTCGGATCAGCAGGGTGAGCCGCGTTGTCGATATCCCAGCTGCAGTTTAATGCTACAACATCTGCTCCCAACTTTCCCAACACATCCACCATAAACGGCCCCGGTACTGAATTCGAGCCGTCGACAGCAACACGCACGCTCCTCGTCAAAGGGCCAACATCACTAACAATTTCCTGAATTACAGACTGGTGGTAATCCCGGCAGTCTTCCAATTTCCCCATTTCCCTGATTGGAACCTCCCCAATCGAATCAAAAACCAACTTGAGTTGTTGAAGAGCCTCTCCCGCAATGGGCAACCCGTTGTTCACTATCTTGAAACCGTTGTACTGGGGAGGGTTGTGGCTCGCTGTGATGGCAACAGCAGTGTCGACATCAAGGCCCATTGAGGACCGGTAAACAACTCCAGTAGGCACGACACCAAGGTCCAGAACCTTGCAACCACTTTCCCTAATACCTTGCACGAGCCCTTCTTGCAATGTTTCTCCAGAGGACCTTATGTCTCGACCGATGCTGATGGAATCCGATTGGGTAAATTCCACTATAGATCTCCCGAGCCTTCTGCTGAAATCAAAGTCAATATCCTGGCCGGCGATTCCCCTGATATCATATGCCTTGAAGACACTCACAGTCTTCACGAGGTGCGGTCGTTCCTAAGCGTTGCCGAGCAGTGTTACCTTCGTTGTCACTCTGGGCTCCTCGCGTACGGGGAGGTGTATAATGGACGAGAAAACCCCTACTGCTATACCAACCCACCACACGAGATAGTAACTCCCGTAAAGGTCGTAGAGCAACCCTCCCAAGTAGACCCCTACGAAACTTCCGAGCTGATGGGAGAAGAAGACAATACCATACAGTGTTGCCATGTACCTCAGGCCATAGATGTGAGCGACCAACCCACTTGTAAGTGGGACAGTCGCGAGCCAAAGGAAACCCATTGCAAATGAGAAGATAATGACCGTTTCAGCAGTCGGAGGAGTTAGTATAAACCAGGCTGCTGCGATAGATCGACCCGCGTAGATACCAGACAAAAGCCATTTTTTGCCATACCTTTTCCCTGCCCAGCCCGCCATCAAAGTCCCTATTATGTTCGCCGCCCCAATCACCGAGATAGCGAAACCACCAAGCTCTGCAGTGGTCTCAATCCCGAGGTCGCCGCACCATCCCAGTGGGTCTACCGGAGCACTCATCTCGCTCACCATCGCAGGGAAATGCGCTGTTATGAACGCTAATTGATATCCACAAGAAAAGAATCCGAGAAAGATCATCATGTACGAAGGATCCTTCAGTGCTAACCTCAATATTTCTCCGAGGCTTTCTTCCAAATCCTCCTTCTGGACTCTGTCAGGCGCTTGCATGAGAGGAAGGAGAAGCAAGACAAGCATCATTGCCGCGGCGAATATCAAAAACACAGTTTGCCAAGACACAACCTTCAGGAGCGATACTGCCGCAATGGGCCCTACTATCTGCCCTGCTGATCCTGCCGCAGTCGCAATAGCCAAACTCATTGCCCTGTTTTCGGGCCGACTTGCCCGCCCCACAACAGCAAGTATCACCCCGAACCCAGTTCCTGCTATCCCAAATCCCACTAGGACTTCGTAAAATTGTATTGCGAAGGGCGATTCAGCAGTTGTGGTCAGGACGAGTCCGGATGAATACAAAATCGCCCCTAGTACGATCGCCTTCCTGTCACCGATCTTCTCGGCAAATGCACCAAATAATGGCGCCCCCAAACCCCATGCGAGGTTTTGAATCGCAATCGCCAGACTGAACTCAGATCTGGGCCAACCGTACTCCTCCTGAATCGGTATTTGAAAAACGCCAAATGATGCCCTGATGGCAAATCCTACCAGGACAATGATACAGCCTGCTATGAGGACGGGTGTGAAAAGGGAGCCTTTGGCCGAACTCGCCCTTTCAGTCACTGGCCGCCACACCCGAGAATTGCTTCAGCAACCACTTCGACTTTGGCCCCTCCTGGCAATTCTTTGACTGCAAAGGCTGCTCTCGCAGGGAGAACGGTTCCATCGAGCCAAGCTCCGTAGATTTCATTGAAATCACTAAAATCACCCATATCGAGGAGAAGAACGGTAACTCTTACTAGGTCTTTTTTTGAGGACCCAGCCTCGACAAGCAGGTCGTCGATCTTCTCAAGGCACCTCGTTGTCTGTTCACCAAGGCTTTCACCGCCGTCAGTGCCTATCTGACCTGCCACCCAGATGTGATTTCCGACCGAGATACACGGGCTGTAGGGCGCAAGACGCACACCTCCAAGGTCAATCGCCCGCTTGGTCTCCATGTGCTCACCAACCCTGTCAAATCACGACGTCTTCCTAATCATTTCTATGATGTCTATGTGGTCACCAGCCACATTACCGCTGTTCAAAACAGACAATCTAACCCAACTCGAATCGACAGCGTCGTCCCCTGCCACTGGAATTGTGCCGGTATCCACATCAACTCTGTAGAACAGGCCTACACAGTGCTTTCTAGGGTCCCTCCCGGGCGATCCGAGAACTCCCAGCAACTCAGGATTTGAGCCACTTATGCCTGTCTCTTCCAGTAGCTCCCTCAACACAGCGTTCCGTGGATCTTCTCCGTAATCGACGAAGCCTCCTGGGAAGGCCCATTTACCATCCCAATCCGGTGGATTTGGACCCCGGCGAATCATGAGAACCTCGATCTCATCGACGATCTTCCTTGTGGCAACTGCGTCAACAGTCACAGATGGACTCCTATATCCGTCATGTCCACATTCACTGCATGTCTCAGGAACCAAACCTACGCCCCCTCGATACGTAATCCTCGATGGCCCAATAGAGATCCTGCCTGGAGAATGATGGCCAGTGGACATCTGTGAAGTAGAATTCAGAATACGCTATTTGCCATAACAGGAAATTTGAAACTCGTTCTTCTCCGCTGGTCCTAATTACCAGGTCGGGATCGGGAAGTTCAGAGGTGTAGAGTCTGGAAGATATCATATCTGTGTTGATCGATGATGCCTCTATTGAGCCCTCTGCATAATCCTCGGCCAAAGATTTGACCGCATCGACTATCTCCTCCCTTCCGCCATACGCTAGGCATATCGTGAATATGAAATCTGAGTAATCCTTGGTCGAGTCTTCAGCCTTTAGAATGGCCTTTTTGACTTTTTCAGGCAAGAACTCCCTCCTTCCGACGACATTGACCCTCACCCTGTTCTCGTGGATCAGGGGATCGATTGAAATCTCTTTCAGGCCCTGTACATAAAGTTCGTAAAGTGCACTCATCTCTTCTTCAGACCTTTTCTTCATATTCTCATTTGACAAAGCATAGACCGTCAAATAAGGTATTTTTAAGTCTAAAACCCATCTCATGACCCGTTTCAGCTTCTCCTTCCCCGCCGAATGTCCCTGATTCAAGTCCATTGAATTCGCCCACGCAAATCTTCTGTTCCCGTCCATGATGATGGATATGTGCCTGGGAAGGGAAGAAGGATCACAGGATTGCAACCTTGATCTTGCCCTCAACCCTCGAACTCTATCGATCCTGCTTACGACACTCCATGCGATTCGGGAATTGGCCAACCATCTTGCGGGAGCCCTGACCAACCTGAACTTCAAGAGAGTTTTCGCAGTAACGTCCAGGGTTCTACCAAACCACCCCTTCTTGTACCTCACCATCCCACCTCAAATGAAAATGATATCAGCAGTTTCTCCGACTCTGTCCTGAAGTCCCCTTTCAGGGTTCACAACTATTACCTGGCCCGCAGCGTCCCACACAGGTATGTCGATGTGACTGTTGCCCGCATAGCCGAATTTTCCCTTTCCAAATCTAGCGATTAGCGCCTCTGCTTTGTTCTTCCCCCTGAGGTTAATTTTTCCATCAGAGGCCATGACATCGTCAAAAATTCCTATGTGAGCGGCTATCGACTCGGCGATCAGGCGATCAGATGCAGTGACAAGGTACAGTTTCCTTCCCCTGGCATACTCGCCTGTGAGCCATTCCATGAATGTAGGATGGTAATCTAAATTCTCCGGATCGAACTCCAGCAGTCTCCCCAGGTCTTGTTTCCACGTCGCTCGCCTCCCAGACAGCTCAAGCCAAAGGAACCTGAAGATCCTCCAAGGTCGAGGCAGGATCACCTTTCTGATCGAAATCCAACTCATGTCCGTGAGTATCAGGGTTCCATCCAGATCGACGGCCAATGGAATCGGCGCTTCTGAATCAGCCACGCCTTCTCCAGTGGTTGGGTATGATTGAATGTTCTGACCGTTCGTATGATACGAGTGGACCCTATCCACGGACCATGGTGGATGGTAGGTCTGATGGTTTTAGCACCTCTTCCATCATTTTTGAAAAAACCGAAATATTGTCCACCGAGGTCAACTCCTTATTTTCTGAAATTCGAGAATTCACTGTTGAAAATTGGGAAGATATGCTTGGATCCTTTGAGACCTGGGGTGAAGTACCTCGCAAGATCAACTCACTGATTGGTGAGGACGACCACATGCTCATCCAGACTGAACAAGGTGATTACAAAGTCCAGATATCGAATTACCCGGCAGCTGGTATGAGGGCTAGGATAAGGTCTGAAGACGAACGAGTTGATTGGCCATGCGGCGGGATCTCATACCGGGAATCTGATATTATGCTCATCTGGCCGCATGGCGGCCCCGGACTGACAGCTGAGGACGTCCTCAGACGACATCTCCATTCAGGTGACATTGACTCCGCTGTCCAACTTTTGGAAAGATGCGGAACAGCGCTCGGATCCGCTCATGAGTCGCTGTCCGCTGTTTGGTCTGGACCTCCAAACTCAAAATCATGGAACTCCGTCCTGACCAGATTAGAGGAGGCAACTGACAGCAGGACCCTCTGGAGGGCCCCGTTCAGACCTGGAATGCCGGCTGTTCTTACTTTTGGCACACTCTCTTTCAGTTGTTTTACCGAGTCTCCTTCGGGGACGATGCGTATACGGCCAACAACCCCTCAATTGACGGATGCCGTGGGCAAGTCATTAGGAATTGAATGGCCCGCTCTCAGAGACCTGGCTTCACTATTGAACGAACTCGGGGAGTTATGCATGACAGACCTCTCCTCTGATCATAAGACGCTCTTGAGGAAGGCACTGATCGACGGATGGCAATCTGTAGAGGGCTCCCTGAGAACCGGTGGCCGAAAACCCCGAAAAGCACTTCAGATCCTCGGGGGGGGTTTGGCAATATGGGAGTATGAACAGGCACTTTCCAGGACAATGTCCTCCAGAAAAACAGAGAATACGGTCCATTACTCATCCAGACGACTCTTGGAAACGGTCTCGAGCGTTCAACGGCGCCTATTCACCATAAGGATACTCTCTCTGTTGTCAATAACGGGCCTCGCAACGGGAATGATAGGGTCACTGGCAATAATTTTTGATTCCGGCCAATTCGGACTCCCAGCATCACTGGCTGGATATTCCGTATTTGCAATCATGAGGTTCCTGTATGCCAAGGCAGCTCCGCCACCAGAGGCAGTCTTCAATTGAGTTCAACCTTGGTCCAGACTCCAGAAGTGTACTCATAGGCCATGGGCGCCCCTGTGGGAATCTCCCTTTTGACAATCGACTCCGGGGTCATGTCTTCTATCTCCATGACAATCGAACGAAGCGAGTTACCATGAGCTGCAACCAGCACAGTCTCTCCGGCGGCTAATCGAGGTACGATTTCGTCGAAGAGACATGGCAATGTCCTGTCAGCGGTCATTTCCAAACTCTCTCCCCCCGGAGGTATGCCCGTGTAGCTCCGCCTCCATATTTTGACCTGGGCGTCCCCAAACTGATCTCGACACTCCTGTTTGTTTCTACCTTGCAGATCTCCGTAATTTCGCTCATTCAGCCGCTTGTCGAGTATCATATCTCCATTGTTCCAATGCTTGTTCGTATCCAGTATGATGTCAGCAGTTTTCTGAGCCCGTTTCAATCCACTCGCAAATGCAGAGTCGAAGTTGACATCCTGTAAAATAACGCCAGCGGCCTTGGCTTCATCAATCCCCTTTGGTGATAGGTCGATATCCACCCAGCCAGTAAACCTGTTCTCAGCATTCCAGATCGATTGACCATGCCGTATTAGAACTAAAATGCCCATAAAACCATCTCATGATCGCCGTAACCGCGGCTCATGGAATGAAAGTCCCAAGTCACCTGATATTTTCCTTGCACTGACAAGGGCAAACTCGCTCATAGCCCTCTGAATGTCAGATGATTGCTGTGTGTAGAAGTTGGCCTGAACCACGATACTAGAGGCTCCCATGGACAAAATCTTGACCCAAGAAGAATCCTCATTCACTGTTCGCTCATCAGACTTGATAGTCTCAGACATCCTCTCGCAGAATTTCTGAAGTGCGTCGGTGTCGCTTTCACCCTCAAACTCGAAAGGCATCACAACTCTCCTGAATCGCCGCTGGGAGAAGTTCTCTATGGGGGAATTGACGAGGTTGGCGTTGGGGACAGTGATTATGGTATCCAGACCCGTCCTGAGTATTGTCATTCGCATCCCGATGTCAATGACCTCGCCCTCTATCCCTCCGACTTTTATCCAGTCACCGAGATTGAACGGACGGTCGATTATTATGGACAGGGCGCCGAACATGTTGGAGACAGAATCCTTTGCCGCCAGAGCAAGGGCAAGCCCTGTTATCCCCAGACCCGCGATAATGCCGTTTAGATCGAATCCCGCAACGCCTGCTAGCACGAAGGCGCCTAGGACGAATACCCCCATTCTTCCGAGCGACTCGGCTATGCTCGCCAGAGATTTCTGTGAGGCGCTTGAATCCTCATCGTGTGAGAGGATCTGTCCCAAGGAGCCGACCAAACCGTACGCAGCAAACAAGAAGACAAGGATGTAGAGTGAGACAAGCCAAGAGAGAATCTCAGTGACGCCCCCGTCGTCCCATACGGGTTCAACTATTACATCCAGCACCTCGACAAGCTCAACGAAGAAGACCAGAGCCACAGCCAGGGAAAGCCCCCTTGAGCCTCTTTTACCGAGAATCTCATCCGCCTTCTCCTGATCGAAAACCCTCCCTACGATCCTAGGTAAAACAATCATCCTGACGAATCGACCAGCAAGAAGGGAGAGAACCCCTATGACTGCAATGCAAGCAATGGTGCCCAATGAGAACCCCATAATGTCGGTCTCCAATCCAAAGTCGGAGAATGGGCCCTGCCCCGGAACTGCCTCGCTCATGCCCCGCCCCCAATGTTGGCCCTGATAAACGCCCCCCAGTTCATGGTTGTGAGGTGCACTTCTCCGAGGGATTGAAGGATGTTGCCCCCTACGTAACCCTATGGAGGCTGCAGAGAGGGCGACCGGCGCTAACCCTGTTAGAGGCCTCAGAACCCGGTTGGCATGTCTTCTGCTGCCATTTCTGCTCTCGATAGTGGCCCCTGCAGCCATCGCACCATCTGCAATAGCACAGGAGGCCCAATCCGGGCTAGAACCCACCGACATCTGGTCTGAGGAGTACGCAAATGGAATTCTTCCTTGGGGCGGAAATGCCCAAGTTCAATTCCAAGAGTATCACGACTATGAATCCACAAAGGCAAGGATGCAACATCTCGCTGATACCAACCCGGACATCATATCGTTTCATGAGGGCTTGTTTGGAGGATTGAACGCCCGCGGCCAGGAAACCTCTCTGGATGATTACAAAGGATGGTACCACAAGAATCCCAGCCCGTGGGTCAAAATAACAGCTGGAGTGGAGGACGGCGACTTCAACTCATTCAACGGAGACGCCGGTAACTACCCGGACCGTGCTGATGTGATGCTCGTGGGAAATCACCATGCAAGAGAGTGGATGTCGTACGAAGTGCCGATGCTTTTCCTGGAGACTGTCGCCCACTACTACGGACAAGCGGGAGTTGACAACGATGGGGACGGGCTGGTTGATGAGGACGGCTGGGACGGCATCGACAATGATGGAGACTGCCAGTCCCTGAATGCATCCTTCCAAGACTCAAATGGCGATGGAGTGCCTTGCGGGCCCGGCGACCTCGGTGTGGACGAGGACTTTTCTGAGCAGTTCATAACGGACATGGTCGACCTGCGTGAGATATACCTCATACCCATATTGAACACAGACGGATTGATCTATGATCAGTCGGAGTGGCTGGCAAACAACTGCAACGGAGCTACCACTGCGACAGCATATCAGGAATGCCCGAGAAGTGGATGGAGAAAGAACCTCAGGGACAACACCGTCACCGGCACAACTCCGATCCCAGATACCGATGAGGATGTCAATGAGGGCTGCGACGGCGTGGATCTGAACAGGAACTACCAGTATGAGTGGGGCGCTCCTCTTGGAGCCACCGGGCCGTTGGTTCCAGGTGTCTGTTACGGCCCGGCTGTGAACAACGATGTTTACAACGGCCCACCAGACGATACAGACAACGACGGAGATTGCGTCGGTGCACCAGGTCCACATTGCGTCAATGAAGACCACGTCGACGGAAAAGATGACGACGCAGATGGGTTGGTCGACGAGGACTGGGCCGGCGGGAATAGCGAGCCCGAGACAAAATTCATTCAGGATATGACTGAAATGAACGATGACAACAACGACGGGGCCTCGGATTTTAGAGCCACGCTAACATGGCACTCCTTTTCCGAACTCGTCCTCTACCCGTGGGGCCACTGCACGGATTGCGAGTCCCCCGATCACGAATTCCTAGTCTATCACGGCGACCAGATGGCTCAGATGACCCTGTACGAAAATCTTCAGTCGTCCGACCTCTATCCAACCACAGGAGATTTCTGTGATTGGCATTACGGCGTCCATGGATCGTACTGCTACACCATGGAAATCGGCAACAACTTTCACGAGAACCCCGCTGACATACATCACATCGCCACCCGGAACCTCGGGGTTCCATTCTACATGGTGGAAATCGCAGACGATCCACGTTTCAGAGCAGTCCACGGGCTGGAAAACATGAGTGCAAGACATTGGCTGCAAAGTCCCTCAGAGGTGGAGATCCCAACCAGCGGCGACATAGAATTCGAGCTGTGCCTCGACCAATATTTCCCCTTTTCAATCAACCAAAACAAGTCGTACCTCTCATGGAGGTTCGTCGAACCGACCAGACAGCAGGATGATTTCGGCCCCACGGAGTGGAGATCCGTAAAATGGGAGAAAGCACCATTCGCTGCGATAGGGGAGGATTGCGAACTTCGAGATGGGACAAATGGGACCATAATAAGCAGCAGCGTGCCCATTCCAGACACATCCGTCGGAAAACTCCAGTACCGCGCTCAGCTGGGGACAACGAACGGCGCCTTTCCCTTCACATATCCAACGTTGGAGGACGGCGGCAACTACTATGAATTGACCATGCCTTACAGGGCGGGGTTCGGTTCTGCGGTGATGTCAGTCTTGATGTTCCTATTCATCGCAACGATTGTTTGGGGAGGTCTGGGCTTCCTCCTCAGGGTAATGTTGGATGAGGATGCACCAGTCCTTTCCCTCCCTCCGGAGGAAATCCGATGAGCGACTCGTCAGATGAGTTCAGTGGACGCCTGGGCCTGATATTTGCCACAATCGGTGCGGCAATCGGGACAGGGAACATATGGCGTTTCCCGAGAATGGTCGGTGCCAACGGCGGAGGATCCTTCCTGGTCCCATGGCTCATCTTCCTCTTCTTGTGGTCGATACCCCTGGTGATTGCAGAGTTTGCAATGGGGAAGCGATCCAGAACCGGTACGGTGGGGACATTCAGAATCTTCAATGGCCCGAAGTTTGCGTGGATGGGCCTCTGGACTGCCTGGATCTCAACTGCAATAGGCTTCTACTACGCTGTTGTGACCGGATGGTGCATCAACTACTTCCAAACCGCCATAAGAGGGGGGCTTGGATCCGATGTTGACACCACAGAGGTATGGAACAACTTCCTTCAGGACCCCAGTCAGGTGGTCTTCTTCCAGGCGCTAGCCGTCATAATCACCATGGCGGCCATATGGAAGGGCGCCAAGGCAATCGAGAAAGTGAACGTCATACTCATGGTGTCCCTGTTCATATTGTTATTCTCCGCACTCTTCCTGGCGTTCATAATGGATCTGAATGACGGTTCTTTGGACGGTTTCGTCTACATGTTCAGCATTCAACCGGAATACCTGATGCAGCCGGAAACCTGGATAAACGGCCTCTCGCAATCCGCATGGTCATGCTCCGCTGGAATGGGCATGGCGATAACTTACTCAGTCTACATGAGGAAGGACGAAGACACCACCCTGAACGCGGCCACAATGTGCCTTGCGAACAACAGCATATCCATCATCGCGGGCCTGACGGTGATGATGGCCGTGTTTTCAGTGGTGGACGATCCGCTCTCAGCCGTGAGCGGAGGCAGCAGTGCGATTACATTCCTGGTGCTGCCCGAGGTTTTCGCCCAGGCTCCCGGCGGACCGGTAATCCAGCTTGCGATGGTCGCCATGTTCTTCCTCGCACTGTCATTTGCGGCCCTGACCTCAATGATCTCCACTGTCGAGCTGTGCGTCAGGAACTTCGTCGATCACGGAGTGGACAGGGAAAAGGCAGTCGGATTCACGAGCGTGGCGATATTCCTGTTCGGGATTCCCAGTGCTGCGACCTGGATACTCGTCGACGGTTCCACTGGTGTGGCATTCCCCCAGTTTCTGGAGGTGCAGGACCACATCTGGGGCTACGGCCTCATGTTTAGCGGGTTATTCATCGCATTTGCAATATGGAAATATGGATGGTCGAGGTACAGGGAGTGGCAGAGGACGAACGACGTGACCGGCTTCTCGGTGAGTGACTACCTCAACCATGGGGCCTCCTCGTTCAGGGACGACTTCATCAACACCGGTGACAATGACTGGTGGGTTGGAAGGTGGTGGGATTACATCCTCTATCTCGGCTTCCCCGTCATGTTCGTCGTGCTGATGGGCAGCTTCTTCATCGACCTACTCGTCACCGTCGAAGACCCATGGAATCCGACAAACCCCAAGGGCATAACCATCATCCTGATCTTCTGGGGCATCACGGCCGGTCTGTTCATGAGCATGAATCGGATTATGCTGGTCAACCGTGTCGTACCGACCGGTAACGCTGGCTTTCCGCTGTGCCTTCTGACCCAAGAATACGTACTGGAACCGAGGCCGCTGTTCAGAAACGTCCCTGAGGGCGCCGAAGTTCCCATAGACACCCTTCCAGGGGGGTCAGATCCGTACATCGTGAGATCCGGGGAGAGCCCTCCTGACCCAGTCGACCACAACTTCAGCGTTCATTCAGGGAACATAATGGATGCTGAAATAGCATGACCGGTGATCAACAGGAAGCATACGGGTTCAACAGGCTCATCCGGGAATACGCGACGTTCTGCGTCGTCGGAACCTTCAATTTGGCGATATTCTTCCTGATGTATGTAGCATCATATTCCATGTTCGAGGGCATACAGTACAGAGCAGCGACCTCATGGTCAATCTCCTACCTGCTGAGCTCCGTCCTGTCCCACACGATGCACAGGTGGTTCACGTTCAAGTCATTGTCCCCGTATGGCAAGAGCCTCGTGCTCACCATGGCCATCTACTCGGTCATGCTGGTGGTGTCCACAGCCTCCCAAGCCCTCCTCGCAGATACAATGGGGTACAACCA
>TARA_B100000674_G_scaffold384292_1_pt1 | contig 44845 bp, 36 predicted proteins | sample TARA_B100000674 | Tara Oceans TARA_B100000674 (sample SAMEA2622759) | marine metagenome | biome: marine biome (ENVO:00000447); feature: surface water layer (ENVO:00002042); material: "saline water (ENVO:00002010), including plankton (ENVO:xxxxxxxx)" | depth 5 m | reverse complement strand
GCTGGGGGCTGGCGGGACTGTATTGCCGCAAGCGCTTTCATTCTGCGGTGACTGCCAGCGACGCTGACCCAGCGGTATTCCCCTATCTTCAGGCGCAGGCCGACATTAACGACCTCACTATCGACACCGAGGTCTGGCGCTTTGCCGACGTTCCAGACGACGCGCTTGCGGCGGCCGATACCCTGATCGCCAGCGATATTTGCTTTTGGGACGATATGGCTGAAGAGGTTTACCAGCTTATCGCCCGCGCTGTTGAAGCCGGTTGCGGCAGAATTCTCATTGCCGACCCCGGTCGACCACCCTTTCTAGCGGTAGCAGAGGCCTGTATTGAGGACTTCTATGCCGAGCTCGTACCCGTCAGAGCCCATACATCGCGGCCACACCGCGGCTATGTGCTGCGTATCGAGAACGCCTGAACTGTCTCAATACTGCAATATTGCTGTCACGTAACTGAAAGCTGTCAGGGGTAGTGTTTGATTCGAGAGGATTAAACTATGCGCTTGATACAGACAATAAATCAGTTCGATGTGCGGATGTTTCTCGCTTGCGTTAACACTCGCCACCAACAGCAACTCTGCCGGCTCGCCTATGCCATATCAAAGAGTGGCGATGGCTATACGCAGCTCTTTCTGCCACTCGCGCTCTATGCACTGGGCGTGCACAGCAGCGAGATATTTGTTGCTAGCGTAGCAACCGGATTCGCGGTGTGGCTACCGCTCTACTGGGTGTTGAAAAATACCTGTCGCCGCAAGCGGCCTCCCGCGGCAATCCCGCAATTCAATGCCGCCATCATTGCCTCGGACGAGTTTAGCTTTCCCTCTGGGCATACCGCGGCCGCCTTCCTACTCGCGACCTTAGCCGTACTGTGCTTTGGCGCCGCCGCATCTGTACTTTTCCTTTGGGCGGTGGCCGTGGGCGCTTCGCGAGTGGTACTGGGCGTGCACTTCCCAACTGATACCTTTGCCGGCGCTGGCCTTGGCATTGCCCTCGCGCACGTTGCCCATAGTCTGGTGATCGGTTGATCTTAGCAATCAAAGAGACACGCGCTTTACCATGAAACTACTCTATGGGGTCCAGGGCACTGGCAACGGACACATCTCCCGCGCTCGCATGATGGCGAAGCACTTCGCCGATCGCAACGTAGATGTGCAATATCTGTTTAGCGGTCGCTCGCCAGAACAGTACTTCGACATGGACGTATTCGGCGACTTTCAGCTGCGCCACGGCCTCACTTTTGCAACGCGGGATGGCCGGATAAGCACCCTGCAAACCCTGCGAGAATCGCGGCCGCTACAATTTATAAAAGATGTACGCTCGCTCGATCTCAGCGACTACGACCTTGTGATTACCGACTTCGAACCCGTTACCGCCTGGGCCGGCCGACTGCAAGAGAAAACCGTCATCGGCGTCGGCCACCAATATGCATTTGGCCACCCCGGTGTACCCGAGGACGGCGTAGATTTTCGCAATCGCTTAATCATGAAACTGTTCGCTCCCGTTAAAGTGGGGCTCGGCCTGCACTGGCATCACTTTGGCGGCCCAATTGTGCCGCCAATTATTAACCCCGACGAGAAACGTTTAGCACCGGCGTCGCACACCCTCGTTTATCTTCCCTTCGAGGATCAGCAGCGCGTCACCGAGTTGCTACAAAGTTTCAAAGATCAACATTTCATCCAATATGCACCGACGCTCTCTGACGCTGACCACGGCAACGTTTCACACCGAAAAACCAACCTTCACGGGTTTAAGCACGATCTGTGTAGTGCCCGAGGCGTGATCTGCAACGCCGGCTTTGAGCTGGTTAGCGAATGCTTGCACATGGGCATTCCGGTATTGGCCAAGCCCGTTGCCGGCCAGTCAGAGCAATTGGGTAACGCGGCGTCACTGCGTCAACTCAAACTTGCCGACACCATGGCCGATATTGATCGTGAGCACATCGCGAGCTGGCTGCGACAGCCTCAGTCCAGTGCCGCGCAAAACTACCCCGACGTCGCCGGCGCAATTTGCGAGTGGTTGCTTTCGGGGCAATGGCACAATCGCCAGGCTCTCGTGGATGCCCTTTGGCAGGACGAGCAAAACCACGCCCTGACCGCCGACCTGTCCCTTTGAGTAACGACAGCCAGCCATCCGACAGACATTTTGTCGGGCCGCCGCCGCTCAATTTCCATGAATTAATGGACGACTGCCGAGGCCCCCTGCACCGGCGCCTGTCTGAGCTGTTGGCGGTTGAGCAGCTCTGCCGCCAAGCCGGGCCGCTGCTAAAAAGCCGCTGCGAAGCAGTAATTGATGTTGATAATTTTCGGCTGCCCATCGTCTCGCTAACCCTGGGGGATCCACAACGCGCCAGGAGTTGCTTGCTGCTGACCGGAGGTGTGCACGGCGTAGAGCGTATCGGCAGTCAGGTATTGATTGCCTGGTTGGAGTCAGCACTGGAACGCTGCCGCTGGGACACTCACTGGCGGCAGCAATTTGATGAAGACATCGCCATAATCGCCGTACCTATCGTCAACCCCGCGGGGATGCTGCGCGACGCACGCTGCAACGCCAACGCCGTTGATCTCAACCGCCATGCACCTATAGACGCCGAGGACCGGGTTCCTTTTCTTGTTGGCGGGCAAAGGTTGTCCCGCCACTTGCCTTGGTACCGCGGGCGCTGGGAGAAACAGGTAGAGCCGGAGTTTCAGGCACTGAGCGATATCATCGACCGGCATAGCCGGGGCGGCGACCGGATGATGATGGCGATAGACTTTCACTCAGGCTTCGGCTTTCGCGACCACATTTGGATTCCTCACGCCTACCGCAAACAGCCCATCGATGATATCGGCAGCTATATGTCGCTGAAGCTGCTGTGGGAGCGCAACTTTCCCCACCACAATTACGTATTCGGCCCGCAGGCGATGCACTACCTCAGCCATGGCGACATGTGGGACTACTTTTATCTGCGTTGCCGCGAGCGCGGCTGCCGCCTGCTGCCACTCACCCTGGAAATGGGCAGTTGGCTGTGGGTGAAAAAACATCCCCGCCAGCTGTTTAGCTTCGCCGGTTTATTTAACCCGACCGTGCCGCACCGCCATGCACGCGTTTTACGGGGGCACTTATTGTTGATCGACTTCCTGCTGGCCGCCTGCCGAAATAGCGCAGAGTGGCTGACCCACGGCGAACAAGACCGGCAGATGCAGCAAATCGCGCAAACCCTTTGGTATCAGCACCTCAATGACTGAATCTTCGCCAAAACACTGGCTCTTTTTGCGAGGCCTGGCCAGAGAGACCGGCCACTGGCAACCGTTTATCGAACAGTGTCAGAACACCCTGGCCTGGCAGTGCCATAGCCTGGATCTGCCCGGGTTTGGCACGGAGCACAACGGCGTATCGCCGCTGTCGATCCGACAAATCCGCCAGAACCTGCAATCCCGGCTCACTCTGCCCGAAGGCGAAGCCATCGGCATTGTTGCGCTGTCACTTGGCGGCATGGTTGCCCTGGACTGGTTAGCCCACGACCCACAGCGTGTGCACCGCGCCATACTCATCAATTCCAGTAGCGCAAATTGCCCGCTCTGGTGGCGCATTCAGCCACGCGCCCTGCCACTGCTTGTACGCGGTGTTTTTGCGCCGTCGATCGACAGTCAGGAGCGCTGGGCGCTGCGCATGGTGAGCAACCAACACAGCGAGGATGCGTCGGTATTGAATCGGCACAAACAATTGCGCGCGCAGCACCCCGCCCAAAAAAGTAATGTACTGCGACAGCTCTGGGCCGCCTCGCGCTTTCGCGCACCCGCAAAACTGGCCCCGCATCAACGCCTGCACCTGCTTGCCAGCCACGGCGATCGCATGGTGTCGTGGCGCTGCAGCAACGCACTGGCTGAGCGTTTTAACTGTTCGCTGGATGTTCACCCCAACGCCGGACACGACCTTCCCCTAGATGCCCCGGACTGGGTAATTCAGCAGTTTGCCGCGCAGCGATAATCCACAGAGTTAAAAAAAACCGCGCAAGCCTGTTTGGCCTGCGCGGTCTTCGCCATTACCTTGCTGTTTTTAACGCGCTCAGTAGCCCAAGTAGCGCTTGCGGCGTGCGGGTTTCATTTTCTCTATGTCGACGAGTACCAGGCCATCAATGCAGTCGGCAAAATCCGGGTCCACATTAAAATCGGCAAAGCTCACGCCACCCGGCTCACATAGCTCTGTATATTGCTTGTAGAGGGTGGGCACCGAACACCCCTGCTGGGCCAGCGATGCCTTGAGCTGCACAAATTCTTCCTTGTAGTCCTTGCCGTAACTCACCGGAGTGTTTAGCTCGCTGCGATACGGCATCTTGGCGCTCGCCCACTGTCGCTCATCGGCAAAGTGGCTGCGATAAAAATGCAATAGTTCATCTTTGGCGGCCTTCGGCAACTCGTCACTCAAACTGACCGGGCCAAACAGATAACGCAGCTCGGGGTACTTTGCCAAATACTGCCCCACGCCCTGCCAGAGATAATCCAGCGCATTGCGGCCCCAATACTTCGGCTGAACGAAGGAGCGTCCTAGCTCGACACCCTGGGCAAAAATCTCACTGGCGGCGTCCGCGTTGTAGTCAAACAGGGTTTGGCTGTAGAGGGTTTGCTCGTCGGTTAAAGTGGCAACCTGTTTCAGCCGATACGCACCGACCAACTCCAGCTGCTCTTCATCCCACAATACAATGTGGTCGTAGTAAGCATCGTAACTATCAACATCGCGTCGGTGCCCAGTACCTTCGCCAACGGCGCGGAAACTCACTTCTCGCAGCCGGCCGATCTCGCGCATGATGGTGCAATCACCACTGTACTGATAGCGGTATATCTCCATGCCGTCGCGGCTGCTCCCCAGGCGCTCACAGCTTCGTATCGCCTTGCGCAGTTCCTGACGGTCCTCGGGGTGTGCCACCGGTTGCGCGTGAGGCATAAAACACGGCTCGCCCCGGCGTTTGCGCTTTCCCAGTTTATATAAATGCTTTTTAAATAAATGGACTTTTGCCGGGGTAGTAAGCGGCAGTTGCTGGTATACCGAGGGCTCGACTGCCGCCCCAATGCTCACTCTCACTGTGCGGTTATTCTGCTTGAACATTTCGCGAATCAACCACAGTGTAGAAAGCGGCTTGGCAAGCAGAGACAGGGCATAGAAAAATACCGAGTTGCGAGCGCTAATATGCACCGGCAGAATCGGCGCTTCGGCGCGCTCGGCGAACTTTAAAAAACCGTTGCGCCAGCGGCCATCGCGAATGCCAGCGGGGCTAAAACGCGAGACCTCTCCAGCGGGGAAAATGATCACGGCTCCCTCGCCTTCAATATGCTCATGAATCGCCTTGAGATTTTCCTTGCGATTGCGTTTGCCGCTCATATTATCCACGGGCAGTAACATTGAGCGCAGCGGTTTCAGGGCATACAGCAATTCATTGGCAACAACCTTAACATCGCCGCGCACTTCCGATACCAGTTTCAACAGCGCGAGGCCGTCGAGGCTGCCAATGGGATGATTGGATATGATGACCACCCTGCCTGACACAGGGATACGCTCCTTATCCAGCGCACTAACGGCATAGCCGAAGTCGAAGTAATGCAGCACCTGCTCAACAAAGTCCATGCCCTGTAGATGCGGGTAGTCCTTTTCAAACTGCTTAAACTCCGCCTCGTGAAACAGGTAGCGCAACAAGGTGGTGAGCGTGCGTTTTATATGGGGATTGCCACTGGCAATACGCGGAAATCGCTCATTGATAACAGCATCAACGGAGATCATTATTCAGTACCTCTGGCTTAACTGGCGCGTCGCATTGGCAGCACATCTGCGCTTTTCGGTTCGCCGATCTTGTCGAGTGATTGCTGGGTTTCGGTCCACTGAAGCAGCTCAAGCTCGCCGTCATGGCTTTCCGACAGCAAGGTGCAGTTCTCAATCCAGTCGCCGTCATTGCAGTACAGCAGGCCATCAATTTCCTTCAGCGCGGGCTGATGAATGTGGCCGCAGATAACGCCGTCCAGACCGCGCCTCTCCGCTTCCTTAACAGCAGCACGCTCGAAGACATCGATCACTTGGCGAGCATTGGGGATTCGTTGTTTGATATACGTGGCAAGCGACCAATAGTGGCGCCCAAAGCGACGGCGGAAAAAGTTGGCCCAGCGGTTGAGGAACAACAGCAAATCGTAGGCGGCGTCGCCGATAAGGCTCTCCCACTTTCGCAGTTGCATATGCTCATCGAGAATATCACCGTGAAACATCAACAGACGCTTACCCTTCACAGTGGTGTACACGGCTTCTTTGCGAATTTCGATGGGACCGAAAATATTCCCAACATAGTCCCGGAACGGTTCGTCGTGGTTGCCCGGTATATAGACAACACGTGTGCCAGCATTCGCTTTATGGAACAGCGTGCGGAGCACTTCGTAGTGGCTGGGAGGCCAGTACAGGCTACGTTTCATGGCCCATAAATCGACAACATCACCAACCAAGTAAATCGTTTCACAGTCCACTCGGTTTAAGAAATCGAGCAGGTAATCTGCGCGACAATCTTTGAAGCCCAGGTGAATATCAGATAGCCATATGGTTTTGTAATGTTTCTGCGCTGTCACGCGTCGCGCTCCCGCTATGCATTTGTGGCAATGCTACGGCGCGTAAATGACAGCGTTCAGACAATTTAACGACAAAATTATGACAAGCGGGGAGGCAATCTAGTGGGAGCGAACGGCAGATGGGTAGTATTTTTTTAGCACAGCTTCGAGCTTTTCTTCATCGAGCGGCTTCAGAGTAAACTCGGATACCAAGCCTCTCTCTTCAGCTTTCGAGCGATCGTCAGGGTTCTGCGACGTCGTCAGCATCACAACGACCACGCCGGCCTTCTGCTTAGAAGGGAGGTTTTCATAAGCCTCCAAGAATTCCCAACCGTTCATCACCGGCATATTAATATCGAGCAAAATAAGCTCTGGCTGAGGATGTTTATCCACTCCGCTGCGCAGATAATCCAGCGCCTGCGCACCGTCGCGGCACTCCACAACAGTCTCAGCGCAGCCATAATTATCGATCACAAGGCGGTGGATGAAATTGGTTGCCTGACAGTCATCCACCAATAAGATCGTTTTAAGTTTTGCCATGCTGCTCTCCAAATAGAGTAAAACAGAAGCAACTACCACCACCCCCGGCGCTTTCGATCCAGATATTGCCGCCATGCTGTTCGACAATTTTCTTGCACTGCGCCAAACCAATCCCCGTTCCGGGGAAATCTTCCCGCCCGTGCAAGCGCTGGAAAATCAGAAATACGCGCTCTCGGTGCGCCTCGTCAATACCAATACCGTTATCTTTCACGCAGAATTTCCAGCCACCATCACAGGCCTGGGCGGTAATTTCAACACAGGGAACCACATCGTCCTTAACGTACTTCAAACCGTTGCCAATCAGGTTCTGAAACAGCATACGTAAGCTGGCGGCATGACCAACAATCGTCGGCAACCCGCGAAAGCGGACGTTAGCACCGCGCTCGCGAATCTGTACGGCTAAATCGTCGCAGACGTCAGCAACCAGCGACTGGCAATTCACTGGCTCCCAGGGAGCGTCTTGCCCCAGCCGGCTGTATTCAAGCAGGCCATTAATCAACAACTCCATCCGCGAGGCTGACTGGTTGATGAAGGCTAAAAATTGCTGCGATTGCTCATCAAAATTTTCGGCATTTTTTTGCTCAAACAAGCCGACAAAACTCTTAATCGTACGCAGTGGTTCCTGCAAGTCATGAGACGCAATGTAGGCAAACTGTTCCAGCTCTTTATTTGCTCCGGCCACTCGTCCCAGGTTCTGTTCAAGCTCCGTTTGCACCGCTCTACGCTGAACAACTTCGTTTTCCAGGGCGCGCTGCTGGGTGGTGAGTTCGTCGAGCAGTGCGCTGAACTCGCGGGCCAGGGCCCCGACCTCTGCATAGGCATCCACCGGCAAATCTTCAGCACGCGTCGCCCTGCCTTTTTGCTGAATAACCGTGCGCATATGCTGAAGTGGCGCAACAATTTTCTGCGCGAGGATCGTGGCCAATGCAAGAAACACCAGCAAGGTGGTAACCACGAACACACTTTGTTTCTTTAGCAGCTCGCGACTAACGACCATGGCATCCCGGTAGGGCAAGCTCACAACAACGGCTAGCTGCTGTCCCGTACTACCCAATTGATAGCCCAGTTTTTTGAGTGCAAAAAGGCGGCGCTGGTCCCCTACATTTGTTTGTGTTTGCCAAACTTGACGATTTGCGTCGGCGAGAAACTGGTCCGCCTCAGGTAAATCATCGACAAGGGTGCTGCGCTCGCCGTATTCAAAGCGGAAGGTTTTGCTGCGATCTGGGTGAAGTAAATAGTCGCCGCCGCTCCGAACAATATAGTGGGCTAACTCGTCCTGGGCCGCCTCGCCGATACGCGAGAACATTTCTTCCAGGCGGTGATTCACAACAATCACGCCACGGCGCTGCCCCTGGCTATCGTAGACCGGCGTCACCGCACGAATAACGGCATGGGGCGGTTGCATTATTTGGTGGTTTTCACGGTTTAAGCCGATGTCAGACAACCAGACGACATCCTCTGGCAAGGTCAGGCCTGCCTGGACATAATCCCGGTGAGCCTTATTCTGCAAGTCGGCGTCTGCGACAATTCTGACCTGCCCACCGCTGCCATAACGATCCACGCGCACCACTTCTTGGCCGCTGGCGTCGATAAGCCGAATCTGCACGCTCATGGGTTTGGCGGCCAACATTTGCAAAAATGCTTGTTGAAGATGATCGCGCCAGTGCGCCGAGGCCGCCGATTTTGCGTCGACAGCCCGGCTTTCCAGCAAGCCTGCAACAGCGGGAGCATGGCGCAGAAAAGCGACATCGCGAAGCAATTCGCCGATATAGGCATCAAATTGCAAGCTCAACCGCTCCGCCTCTGCACTCAACTGCTGCTGTCGCCGGTCGAGCAGCTGCTGCTCAAGAGTGGAAACGGTACTGAAAATCACCACCGCATTGCTGAGCACAACTGCGGCAAGCAATACCAGCAGGACGCGCCGAGCAATAGAGCTACCTTTGACGAGATTTAGGAATCGCTGCTTTTTCATCGAGCCTCTAAAAGCCGGCATGCAGAATCGCCCCCTCTCCCTGGAAGCCGTCGATACATACTAGTCTAGTCACCGTGGCCGCGACTTGCGTATTAACCCCTACTCACCCTCGGCAGCACTGGGCATGGTGGGGCGCCGAATAAGCTGCAACATACTCTGCTGCACATCCGGCCCAAGGAGACTCACCCAACGCTGACTAAATACCGCCAGCCGCGGATTGCACCAAATACGCGGTTCTCCACCCTCTTCATCCTGCGCCAGTAACTCTTGCGAAATCAGGGTATCCAGGTAAACCCTGAACAGGTTTTTATCGAAGTACTCCGGCGCCTCCCGGCCACTGACAATTGCCAGGCGCTGCGCCATGTCGATAATAGTCTTCTCGATATCGCTGCGCGGCGACGGCGTCTCACCTGGGGCGTGCACCAAGAGCAAGCTGGTCATGGTATAGCGCTCAAAGGTTTCCCGCAGAATCCGCCCCAGTCCGGTCAGCACGGCATAGGCTTCTGTGCCCACTTCAGGCCGCGATAACACGCCTTCATCACAGCGCTCTAACAAGCCAAGCGCAACGAGATTATCGATATGAGACTCAACGAGCGCCTCGCCCTCCTGCTCGTCAACGCGCAAAAATAACTCGCGCTTGAGGAAGGGCAGGAGTTGCGCGCAAGACTCTTTCAATTCGGCCTCATTCACGCGCTCACTGTGGCGGAAAAAGCGCGCGATCAAACTCGGTGTGGCCAAAACGTGCATGACCGAGTTGCGGTAGTAGGTCAGCATCACCGCCTCTTTGCCGGTAGCGGTGATAATTGGCCCCCAACTGTGATCTATGCGCGACAGACCCGCCGTGCGCGCCGCCGCATCGAGGATTTCTCGGGCGCTCCCCTCCGGCAGGATCACATCATCGCTGTAGGGCAGGCGCTGCAACAGCGCGATAAAATGGTCGATCTGCGCCAACAGTTCATCCTCAGCCATCGCACGCTGCGGACTGGACAGCAGGATCATGGCCACCAAGCCTATCGGATTAATCACTGCCGCGGCATTGATACGCTCCATATTCTCCTGGGCGATGTGATCGACAACACCGGGTATAAAGCTCTTATCACCGGCCTGCAGCTTACTGCGCCACTCCGGCTCAACCCGGCTCAAACATTCATCCAGGCTAATCGGTTCACCGAAGGAGACGTGAGGGCTGCCATACGATGACTTGAAAATTCGCGTGGCCTTCAACAAGCCACCTGCAGATTCACTCTGCTTGGCTGCGCCGCGCAATTCCTTCACATAGGACGCGCCCTCCACCAGTTTGTCATAGCCTACATACACCGGAACCAGGGCAGCCTTGCGCGCAGGTTGCGCCAAAAAGCTCTCCACCGTCATGCGCAACATGCCTTTCTTCGGCGGCAATAATCGCCCGGTTCGCGAGCGGCCGCCTTCGGGGAAGAATTCCACCGGGTAGCCGCGCCCGAGAATAACATCGAGGTAGTTGCGAAAAACGGCTGTATATAGCTGCTGGCCCGCAAAACTACGGCGGATATAAAAGGCACCACCGCGACGCAGCAAACCACCCACTGGCCAAAAATTAAGGTTTACCCCCGCCGCAATATGGGGCGGCACCAGACCCTGGGTATACAGGCCGTAAGAAATGAGCAGGTAATCCAAATGGCTGCGGTGACTGGGCATGTAAATTAGCTGGCGGTCGTTGGCGGCGCGATTAAGGCGGTCAATATGGTGCAGGCGGATGCCACTGAAGATCTTGCGAAATACCCAGCTCAGAATCAGGTCCAACACCCGCAGCATTCGAGAGTCGAAATTCGCGGCGACCTCGTCTGCCATTTTTCGCGCTTGTTTTATCACCTGCGCATCGGTTAGCTGCTTTTCCTGCTGGTGCTGGGCCATCGCCGCTTTAACTTCAGGGCGGCGCAATACCAGGCGAATAATCGCCGGGCGCGATAGCAGGCTTGGGCCAAGTGCAGCCGTTTTTCGGCGGCTATAGTAGAAACTCAGGGTGCGAGCCAGCAGCTCCGCCGCCGACGCCGGCTCTTGGGTGCGGGCAACCAGTGTCTGAAAGTTAATGGGCATGGCGAAATGCAAAATCACATTCTTGCGCTGCGCAATGATCACCATTAGCTTGCGAAAGGCCCCGCCGCGTTCACCATCGCCGAGCAGCAGTTTCAGAAATGATGTTTCACTGCCGGGGTCGCGCCCCCAAAACATCGACACCGGTACAATCTGCATTTCCTTGGCCAGGGCACTGGCCGTGTCATCACCGAGGCGCGCGATAAGCGCCGACATGGTCGCCTTACCGCGGTCATTGCCGCGCTCGCCGCGTAACACCGGCAAATACAGACACGCGGCGCGGCTGCTATCGGGCAGCTTACCCGGTGTAGCGCGCAGCAGTGGCAGCCCCTCAGCTTTAAGAATCCGCTCGAGCAAAAACCGGTCAGTCCAGCTGTGCTGGCGCAGCACATAGCACACCGGTCGACCGTCAATGGCCTCGCGCAGCCCCTCGTCTACCTGCACAATATTCGGTCGAACAAGTGCGAACACGGGGGCCGAGACGAATCGACACAGCAAAAAAAACAGTTTGGTAAACCAGGGCATGGGTCTATGGCTTCCTGAAAGCATCGCCAAGCATCAGCGAGAACTGTGCTCGGTCACTATGGTTATCAAATCGAGTTTGAAAAATGGTAATTTTACCGTGTTAATGCGCCGAGGTCGCGCCTCGCTAAAAGAAATCCACGCATTGGCGACCCGAGCGGGCAGTGAACGTCGAGGCCACGTACAATGGTTGCCCGCCAAACCTCAGACGAGAGCCAGAACACCATGCGCCCGATTCCCTTCGATAACAGCTACCAAACTCTGGCGGACAGCCTCTTTCATCGCCAGCAGGCAGAGCCGGTGTCCTCGCCGCAAGCCCTGCTGATTAACACCGGGTTGGCCGAAGCGCTGAATATCGACAGTAAGTGGCTGGCCTCGCCGGCAGGTATTGATGTTCTGTCCGGCAATGCGCTGGCCGCGGGTAGCCAGCCCATTGCCTGCGTGTACGCCGGTCATCAGTTTGGCAACTACAATCCGCAACTTGGCGACGGCCGCGCATTGCTGCTCGGTGAAGTCATTGACCGCCAGGGCCAACGCAAAGATATTCAATTGAAGGGATCCGGGCGCACGCCCTACTCTCGCGGTGGCGACGGCCGCTCACCACTGGGGCCGGTTATTCGCGAATACTTGCTCAGTGAGGCCATGCACTGCCTGGGCGTACCGAGCACGCGGGCCTTGGCCGCGCTGGCTACCGGCGACTCGGTTTTTCGCGAGCACGGCCCTCTGCCCGGCGGTATTCTATGCCGCGTTGCCAGCAGCCACTTGCGCGTGGGTACGGTTCAGTTTGTCGCAGCGCAGCGGGACCCCGAACTACTGCAGCAACTAATGGATTACGTTATTGACCGCCACTACCCTGAGTGCAAGCAGAGCGAATCGCCCTATGAAGCGCTGTTTAACGCGATCCTCAATGCCCAGGCAACGCTTATCTCGCGCTGGCAGGCCCTGGGGTTTATCCACGGCGTGATGAACACCGACAATATGTTGCTGTGCGCGGAAACCATTGACTACGGCCCCTGTGCATTTATGGAGGCGTATCACCCCGGCACGGTGTTCAGTTCGATCGACCAACAGGGGCGATATGCCTACGGCAATCAGCCAGCCATCGCCCAATGGAACCTCGTGCAACTTGCCCAAGCCATGCTGACGTTGATGCAGCGGCCGGGCGAATCGGACCTAAAGCCAGCCGTGCAGCGCGCGCAGGACACCCTAAACACCTTCCCGGACACCTTCCTCCAGGCGTATCGGCAGCGCATGGCCGAAAAACTCGGTTTCTCCCACATCAACGATGACGACGAAGCCCTGTATCGCGATTTCCTGGCACTACTGGAAGAGCATGACTGCGACTTCACCCTGAGTTTCCGCAGCCTGAACGACCGCGCAGCGGTAATGGCCAACTGCGAAAGGGGTGGTGACAGCATCGCTGGGCTTTTCCAATTGCCGAATGCCTTCGCGCCTTGGTTAGAACGCTGGCAGCAGCGCTTTAATGCCGACGCCACACCAGCCGAGCAGCGCTACCTCACCATGCAAAAGGCCAACCCGGTATTTATTCCGCGCAACCACTTGGTGGAAAGCGCTATAGAGAAGGCCTATGAGGGTGATATGGGCGTATTCTTTGCCCTGCAGACGCGATTACAAGCCCCTTTTGAATACCAGTGCGATGCGGCCGAGTTCGCCGCACCCGCTACCGACGGCAACCGGGTAACGGCAACCTTTTGCGGAACCTAGTGCTGCCCGAGTAATTGGGCCCGCGAAGGCGGGCCTGTACGGAACGGCAATCAAAGGCCGAGTTTTGCCCGAACCTTCGGCGCAACGTTTGCCTGAGACAAGTCGCCGTTGTAGTGCGCCTTCACACGGCGGTCCATCACCCAGCGCCACAGCGGCGGGAAGTACGCCAGCGGCACCATTCCTGCATAACCACTGGGTAACTGGGGAACGTCCTCGTAGTGACGCAGGGCCTGATAACTGCGCGTGGGGTTGGCGTGGTGATCAGAATGACGCTGCAATTGATACAGCAGAATGTTCGTCACCAAGTGATTGCTATTCCACGAATGCTCGGGCTGACAGCGCTCGTAGCGCCCAGAGGGCAGCTTTTTGCGGCACAAGCCGTAGTGCTCCAGATAATTGATCACTTCGAACAGGGTCATGGAATAGAGGGATTGGGCCGCCATAAATGGCAGTACCGCCCAACCAAAGACCGCAGCAATAATGGCGTACAGCACCACACTCATCGACCAGGCCTGAAGGTTGTGGTTCTGCCAATGCCACACTGACTTGCCCTGACGTTCAAGACGCTTCTTCTCCAACGCCCAGGCACTTCGGAGACTGCCTGTCATGGTGCGCGGCAAAAACTGCCAAAAGCTTTCCCCATACCGGGCACTGGCTGGATCTTCTGGCGTTGCCACCCGCACGTGGTGACCGCGGTTGTGCTCAACGCAAAAGTGGCCATAAAAGGTCGGCGCCAACGACAACATGCCCAAGTACTTTTCAAGCTTGCTATTTTGGTGACCGAGCTCGTGGGCAGTATTGAACGCTACCCCGCTGACAATGCCGACCGATACCAACAGCCCGCTGATTCCCACCCAGCCCAGCTCGCCGCCGGCCAACACCGACATTGCCCAAAATAAGGTGGCAAATTGCAGGGGGAGGAACGCGTACACGCAGTAGCGGTAGTAGCGGTCTTGCGACAACGCCGCAACCACCTCCTCGGGGGGATTGTGCGGATCGTTACCAATTAGGTAGTCCAGCGCGGGGATCACGGTATACAGAAACAGGGGCGCAAACCACCACCCCCATTCCGACCCCGTCAATGCAGCCATTCCCCCGCTCATCAGCGGAAATAACGGCACGATCATGCCAAATAGCCACAAATACCGTTTGCCATCGACCCACTTTGCTGCGGACGACGGCGTGTTGATCTCAAGCTCACTAGCCATTTCACCACCTAATCTACTTATTGGATTTATTTACCTACTGACTTGTAGATTATTGACGAAACAATGCCGTGTCAACATCTGGTAGACTTAATCCTACTATTTTAAAGATTATGGACTCACCATGGCGCGGCCTCGCACACAACCCAACGCTCCCAGTACCCGCAGTAAAATTCTCAATGCCGCGCGCATTGAATTCTCCACCCAGGGTATCGCCGCGCCGCTGGACGCCATCGCCAAGCGCTGCGGCATTCGGCGCCCCTCCCTGCTACACCACTTCCCCTCCAAGCAAGCACTGATTGCCGCGGTTACCGACGATATTTTGGGAAAGGCGCGAGAGCGACTCATTCAGGCGGTTGGCGCCAAAGGCGGCGACTATGCACAGACCATGCAGGCCATTATCCGTGTGCTGAGAGACCTGGAGGCCGAAGAACAGGGAGTAGCCGGTGTGCTGCTGCACGCACTGATGAGCAGTGACACCGACAACCCGGTGTCGGGCAAAATGACCGAGTTTATCGATATTATTTTTGCCACCGTATTAATGGCGGGAAACCCCTCGGGCAAGCCCAAGGTCGAACTGCGCGCCGCTATCGCCCACCTGGTGATGGGCGAGTTGACCCGCGTGGCGCTGGCTAGCAGCGCCGATGCTATTTGGGGAGAAGGCGACGGCGTCGACCAGTTGTTTCGCAGCTACTTCTTACCGTAAGCCGCTAGATACCTATTCAGGGCTGTTCAAACTGCCACTCAAAACCGCCGCTTAACGCGGACTTTGTGATGGTGATGCGCGATGGCACGCCGCTCATTCGCACATCGGTAAACGCCTTATCCTCAAGATAGAGGGTCAGGAATTGCCGCTGGCGAGCGCTCAGCGCTGCCTTTTGATTTCTCAGCGCTTCCGGTACCTCGATATTCCCGCGAAAGCTCCTCGGCTCATCGTCCAGGCCCCTCGCGCGAGGCGTCTGCCGAATCACATCCACCACATGCAGCGTCAGATCCATGCTCTCTTCGGGGCCCGTGTAAACGCGCAAGGTGGTTGGCGAGCAATACAAATTGAAGTCGCTCAGCTCCGCTGCCCAGTCCATGTCGTCGCGCAGATCACGCTCAGGCGCCAGAGTCGCTACCGAGGCCATATTCCGTTGATAGTAGCGATCCTCAGACTCACCCAGGTCCCGCTGACTGGTATCCTTGGGGCTATTGTCTAACAGGGTGCCGCGCAAGTGCCCGCCCGTTGGGTAAAACTGCCAGTCAGCCACCGACTCTGCGGCTACCGCTTTCTCCCAATATCCGACGTTACCCTTCGCATCGCGCCCCTCTACGCGAATTAGCCGCTGCGCCATATTAATGCCGAGCTTATGAATACTAATAAGGTGGGTAATTTCACCCGGCACCTTGGGCTGCTGCACCCAGGGAAACGATGGCAACTGTATCTTCGGGTTGGCCACACCGCGCTGATCCTCGAAGGCGTATTGAAAAAACACCTCGTTGTCACCAGCCAGGTCAAAGTCGTAGTGACGGGTGTAGATATCACCAAAGCGGTTCACCGTGACCAAGGTGGAGCCGCTGCTATTCAAATTGACGCCTTTAAACCGGCCGCGTAAGGGGCCGCACGCCTCGTAACTCTCGTCCTTGGGCAGCCAGGGGTCGATGAACGTATAGCGCTGCCCGTTATCTCGAAGCATCCAAATATGGGAAACCTTGCCGTCGCCCACGCGATGCAAATTGCCGGCGGGATCACGCCAGTTCTTATCTTCACTGTTGGAGATCACCGTCCAACTCCAACTCAGATAATCCTCCTGAATGTAATAGCCGGTACCCAGCCAAATAGGCGCGCCCCAGCGCGACGTCCAGTTGAATAACAACGGATCTTTCAGGATGTTATCCAGCCCGTAGATATCGCCATTTTCACGAATAGCAATCAACTCATCATCGTCGGCCGAAATACCTATCAGGGTACCGGCCAAACACGCGGGCATCGGCACCGCCAACCAAGGTCCAGCCTCTTCGACCGCCGCATTTTTCTTATACCAAACACGCCCCTCGTGAAGGTAAAACTGGTACTTGCGGTTAAATGTTGCCGTATCGCTGCGCAGATGAACTCGCTCGGGGAAACCCTCTGGCACTTCCGGCGACACCGCACCCAGTAGCCCGCTGCCAATATCGGGCAGCACATCCAGCGAGACCGGGTCAGGTATGCCCATTGTCCCCGCCAGCAATACACAGCTCGGCAAATCGGCGTGGTGATCCACCCGCTCGGTGAACGGCGCTTCCGGCCCCAACTCAAAGGGCGCAGCAGTTCGCGTAGCATTTGAGGTATTGCCACCTCCGCAGGACGCCAACAGCAACAATACACACAACCCTATCCCGGCTTTTCGCATCCCTGCCCCCTATAACCAGCCCAGCACGGGCACAAATAAAATTAACGACGCGGCGACAAACGTCCCCAGACCGGAGACAGCCGCCACCTGCCGTCGGCGGCTCGGCATATCGTGCACCCAAGCGCCAACAAGATAAAAAGGCAGGTAGCCCAGCAGAAAAATAAGCCAGGGCGACGAGGCATTCCAGAACGGCCACTCCCACACCAGCGCGCCGATATGGTTCAAGTAAATTTCCACCAGTACCGACAGTGCCGCGTTGGTCGCGGCCCACACCACACGGTTATTAACACCCAAAATTTTGGCCTTTGGGTCGCGAGGCAAAGTCAGCATTGCGGCCAAGCCCAGCACCGCAAACATCAGGCTGATTTCAATATTCAGCCCCGCCAGTATCAGAAATGCCGTGTCACTGGGCGCACCCCAAACCGGCGCGTAACCGCTGAAATGCAGCACCAGGCCGTTCCATATCTCATTTACCCAATCCATTAACCAGAATGCTAAACCACCCAGGATCACTGACCAGCGGCGAGCGTGCCACTGCTCGGAATACAGGTAGATGACCACCACCATCAACGGGATGACATACCACTGAAACTGACTGCTATCGCGCAGAATTTGTTGCGCCGCAGCCGCCGAAGGTGCCAGAGTCGCGTCAACCATAATTTTTATCTGCCTATCTAAATAGCAGCAAGATTACGGTTGTTTAGCAGCCGCTGCTTGCCGACCGCGGCCATTTATTTTTGCAATTCGGCCAACCCCATAGCGGTCGGCAAGATGAGCTAGCTGAGGGATGCCGGTATACTCTTGCCCTACATTGTGGTGTTGGGTGGCGCACTCGCTACCCACTAAAACATGCCGGGCCCGAACAATAACCGTGAACAATAATAAATTACTTGCCGCCTATGATGCCTGCCATCACACCGTATCGGCATCGTATGCCCAGTGTCTTATCGACGTGGCCACCCGCCAGGGCGCCGACCGCTCCTCCCTGCTAGAGGCTGCCGCACTGACTAGTGAAGCACTCGCCACGCCCAGCCAACGACTGCCACTGGGCAAAATGATCGCGCTATTCGAGAGCGCGATTGAGCAGTGCGCCGATCCACTGATAGGGCTGCATATGGGCCAGCAGGTGCAAGCGCGCACTTTCAGCGCACTGGGCTATGCCGCGATGAGCTGCGCAACACTCGGGGAAGCCATCGCGCTGATCCCGCGCTACGAGAGCCTGGTTTACGACGGCGGTAAAACGACCGTCAGCGCCAATCATCAGCAACTCACCGTCAGTTGGGACGCTGGCTTGCCAGCCTCGCTGGAATACCAAGCGCTCAACGAGGTCATTGTCGCTGGCTGGTTGAGTTTTGGCCGCTGGATAACCGGAGAGCAGGGCTGGCTGAGCGAAGTGCGCTTTCGACACAGCGCGCCTCTGGATTGCAGTGACTACGATCGCTTCTTCGGCTGCCCGGTGCATTTCGACGCGGACGACAACGCCCTGTGTGGCCCCGACTATTTCACGGACCTCCCCTTACTGCAGCACGATGGTGAGCTGAATACGCTGATGGCCAGACAAGCCGACTCGCTGCTCACAAAAATACAGGCTAAACAAACACTTGCCGACCGTATTAGCCATCTTCTTGACGACATGCTCCCCAAGGGCAAGCCGCAACCGTCGCACGTTGCCAGTGCGCTACATATCAGCGAGCGCACGCTGCGAAGGCGCCTTCAGCATGAGGGCGTTAGTTTCACACAGCTGCTGAATACCGCGCGGTTTGCCCGCGCTAAGCACTACTTGACCGAAACCCCACTAAGCCTGCTGGAGATCGCGTTGCTGCTGGGTTTCAGTGAACAGAGCTCCTTTACCAGCGCCTTTCAAAACTGGCAGGGCTGCTCCCCCAGCCAATACCGCAAAGATCGCAGCTGACCGCGGCTATAGTCTTGCGCGGCAATCAGGTAAACTCTCTGACAAGATGAGTTTGCCGCAAACTCAAAGGAAGACCGACACCTACTGAGAATCCCCGAGGTCGTATCATGGACAATGCACAAGAGAAAACGGAACCCGCAGAGAACAACCAAAAACCTTTGAGCTTCTTCGAGGTTTTCAAGCAGGCCATTTCGCTAATGTTCGCCCTGCAAAATCGCTCTGGGCAAAAGCGCTTAATGGACTTGGCAGAAACCAATCCCATGCCGCTGATCTTCGCCGGCGTGACGGCGATGGCGATCTTCTTCTTGTTCTGCTTTATCAGCTCGCAAATTGTGATCAGCCTGCTGACCTCGTAATCGCCACACAGGTCTGCGCTGCCAGTGCAGACCAGCCCTCTCGGCTATGCTTTGCCATCTGCCGCGCTCGTGACTTGCTGATGGGGCTTGGCGCCAAACAGCCACGCTAACGCGGGAAGAACCAGTAAGGCACCCACCATATTCCAGAAGAACATAAAGGTTAGCATTAGCCCCATATCGGCCTGGAATTTAATGGGCGAGTAGATCCACGTCCCTACCCCGACGGCCAGGGTTAAGCCCGTAAAGGCCACCGCGGTACCACTGGTTTTCAGTGCCGAAAAATACGCGCTGCGAAGGTCCTGACCCTCGCGCAAGAAATGCGCTAAAGCGGTATAAATATAGATGCCGTAGTCGACCCCAATTCCCACCCCAAGCGCGATCACAGGCAGTGTTGCCACCTTGACGCCAATGCCCAGCATCGCCATCAATGCCTGACCGAGTAAAGAGGTCAGCATCAGCGGCAGAATGATGCAGGCAGTGATTTTTAGCGACCGGAAATTGAGCAGGCACAGCACAATCACCACGCCATATACCCAGATCAGCATACGGTTCTGCGCGGTGCGAATCACAATGTTCGTTGCTGCCTCAACACCGGCATTGCCAGCCGCTAAGCGGAAGCTTATGTGTTCGCTATTGTACTGCTCGGTAAAGCCCTCTGCGGCAGCAATCACTTGATCAAGAGTGTCCGCCTTGTGATCCTCAAGGAATAGAATCACCGGCACCATCGAACAATCGGTATTCAACAAGTTGCTGGGCACGCGGCTCAGAGAGTTATTCAAAATATATTGATTGCGACTCAGCGCATACCACTGAGGGTTACCCTCGTTCATGCCCATGATCACCAGCTTGGAAATATCAACCAGCGACAACGCCGATTGCACCCCCGGCACATTTTCCATAACCGCTTGAAAATGGTCTATTGCCGCCAGCGACTGGTAGTTGCCACATTGCTGAGGCGGGGTATGCGCCATCACAACAAAGACATCGGTACTGGTCGAGTAATTATCGGTAAGAAAAGCGGTATCGAGATTGTAACGAGAGTGCGGGCGCAGCTCGGGCGCGCCGGGGTCGAGATCGCCAATCTTTTGCTGCTGGGCCAACCACCAGCCGCCTGCGAAAAGCACCGTGCAGGCCGCAACAATCAATTTGGCATTGCGCGGTAGACTCGCCGCCGACAGCTGGTGCCAATGACGATATTCGCTGTTGAGTTTGTCATCGCGGTAGCGGTGACAGCGCTGACTGATTCCGGTGTAGGACAACACCAACGGGAGTAAGATCAGGTTGGTTAACACCAGCACCGCGATGCCGGTACTGGCGATCAGTGCCAGCTCTTGAATAACCGGAATATCAATTACGCGAAGAGTAAGAAAGCCCACACCATCGCTAAGCAGGGCAATAAAGCCCGGCTTGCTCAACCGAACGAAGGTCAACTTAGCGGCTTCCCGCGTGTCGACGGCGCTGTGGCTCAGGTGTGCAAATCGGTTGATGATCTGCACCGAGTGGCTGATGCCCACCGCAAAGACCAAAAACGGCACCAGCATCGAATAGGGATCTAAGCCCAGGCCCATAATGGGCAACAGCCCCAGCTGCCAGACCACAGCAACCGTTGAACACAGCAACGCGGCAAACGTGCTCCAATGGCAGCGACTATACAAAAACAGCATCACCGCAGTGATCACAAAGGCAACCGCGAAGAAGGTCCCTACCAGTGACGCCCCGTCGATCAGGTCCCCCACCAGTTTGGCAAAACCGGTAATGTGGATACGCAGGTCTTCTGTCTGATATTTGTCGCGCACCAACGCTTCAAGGTCAGCCGATAGTTGCTGGTAGTCAAGGCGCTCGCCCGTCTTTGGGTCGCGCTCAACCAGCGGCGCCACAATAATGGTGGAGCGGAAATTGTTGGCCACCAAGCGGCCGATCTGGCCCGACTTAAGTGTGTTAGCGCGAAGCTTTTCCAAAGCCTGAGGCGAACCGTCGTAATCGTCTGGAATAACTGCGCCGCCGACAAAGCCCTCTTCGGTCACCTCCAGCCAGCGGACATTAGGCGTCCACAAAGACTGAAGGCCGGCGCGATCGACGCCGTTTATATAAAAAACCTCGTCGGTGATCTCTTGAAGGGTTTGTTGAAATTCCTGGCTAAATATATCGCCGTTTTTATTCTCAACGATGATGCGCACCGCATTACCGAGCCCGGACAGGTCTTCGCGGTTTTCCAGAAAATTAACAATATAGGGATGAGATACCGGGATCATTTTTTCGAAGCTGGCATCCGGTCGCAACCCCCGCAACTGCCAGCCAAAAAATACCGTCAGGATCACAAATAGCAGCATTAGCGGCGCTCTGGCGCGCAGTAACAGTGCCCCCAAAAACGGGCGTAAACGGCCATCCTCTTCCGTTAAGGTCAAGCTTTCTTCGCTACTCACTGGCCTCTCCTTCGGGAAGCGCCGCGGCGCCATTCATACCCACTGCAACGACTCGGCCACTGCCGTCGCCGCTTACCGACGAGAAGCTGCTGCGACTGGGGTGTAGCTTTGACGCGAAGGGGGCGCCCTCTGGGCCAAGCAGATAACCGCCTCCAGCGCCGACCAAAATCACCGTACCATCGGCCAAACGCGTACCGCCATACAGACTGAAAGGCGCAGCAGGCAGAGACTGCCAACGCGTGCCGCCATCTGTACTTTTAAAAATATGGCCGCGCAAGCCGTAGGCCATTACCTCCTCGCCCCGCGTAACAACGCCGAATAGACTGCCATCATAAAACGGCCCCAGGCGCTGCCATTGGCGACCACCATCCAGCGAGCGATACATCAGTCCCGCCTCGCCGCTAAGGTAAAGGCGGCCACTGCGATCGGCATCGACATCGTAATAGTGATAGCGGTCGGGGTTCTCAATTCCCGCCGCAGCGATCACCCAGTTTTCGCCGCCGTCTTCGGTACGAAAAACCATGCCGTATGCGCCAACGGCGACGCCGTTTTTGGCATCACCAAACCAAATATCAAGAAAGGGGTCCACCGGGCCGGTCTGCAACGCGAGCGCGGCATCCTCCAGCGCGTAATCAGCGTCGTCCAGACGATATTCAAGGTCGTCGCGCTCAGCCTGTTGCGAGTCGTCCAGCTCGTCGATTGCCTCGGCCAGCGAATCGCGACGTTGCTGAATAAAGTTCAACCACTGCCGGTTGGCCTGGTTACCGTCGAACTGTTTGTGCCATGTTTGGCCGCCGTCACCGCTGTGCAGGATGATGCCACCATGGCCCGCCGCCCAACCGTTTTGGGCATCGATAAACGTGACCGAAGTCAGCGTATTGCTGTGCGGCACAACGGCCTGCTGCCACGTATTGCCGCCGGTGTCTGAGTACAGAACAACGCCGCGCTCACCCACCGCGACCAGTCGGCCACCCGCACGGGTGATATCGAGCAAAACACGCTTCCCCGCCTCGGCCACGGTCAACGCGGGAAGTGCCTCAAAGTCGTTGGCGTAAGCGCTGCTGCCAGTGACTAAACCAGCCAAACTCAGGGCTAAGGCAGCGCAAACCTGGCGGACGATGCGCGGCCAATGCCGCGCAGTAACTTGTTTATTATTGTTTGTCATAAGCCGGACTTAACGTCGCCCAGCCCGGCGCAAAGCCGCCGGTGTGAAGTCTCTAAATTTACCTTGGTAATTAAAGTCGTACTGGTAGCCCTCTTCCTCATTATCGAGGCCAGTAACCAAATAGCGACCGGAGTTCAGGTCATACAGCGACTCGCACGCCAACCAGGGCACGGCCACTTGATAATGCATCACTTCATGGCCTTCTTTTACCTTCCACAACTCGCCGCGACCGTCGTAATGATCTGCGATGGCGATCTGCCAGGTGTCCTCGTCAACAAAGAAGGTGCGACGAGCATAAATATGTCGGGAACCCTCTTTCAATGTGGCCTCAACCACCCACACCCGGTGCAACTCATAGCGCAAATGCTCGGGATTCATATGCCCCTTGTTGAGAATATCTTTGTATGCCAGCTTGCCGTCTCTCAGGCGATAGCTGTTGTAGGGGATATATAACTCGCGCTTGCCCTTTAATTCCCAGTTGTAGCGATCCAAGGCGCCATTGAACATATCGAGGTCGTCCGAGGTGCGCAAACCGTCCGAGGCTGTGCCCGGGCCATCATAGGCAATGGTCGGAGCCAAGCGCACGCGACGCTGCCCGGCATTGTAGAGCCAGGCGGAACGCGGCTCCTTAATTTGGTCAATATTTTCATGCACCAGCAATACATCGCCCTCTAAGCGCGCTGGCGCCAAAATACGCTGCAAGAACACAAACAGGCGATTGGGATTGGGATTATCCGCGAAGCGGTTGGCAAACAATACCGACTCCTCGAATAACACTGGCGTAAAGCCGCCACTGGCCTGCACCGGGATCTGGGTATAGCGCCGCGACACACCCAGTGGGGTGCGGTAGCGAGTGATATGATTCCAGATAACCTCCTGGCCACTTTGCGGAATAGGGAACGGTACACTGGCCGAGAAATTCACCAAGCCATTCCCGCCCTCGACCATATCGGTTTGGGTAGCCCCGGTTTTAATCCGCTGGTACTCGGTATCGGGCAGGCGAGCGCTACGGTGGCTGGGATAGATATTCATCTTAAAGCTATCGGGATATCGATTGAGCAATGCCAGTTGCCCCGGCGACAGCTTGTCCTTGTGTTGATTGGCATTTGCTGCGGTGATCGCAAACAGTGGCGCTTCCCCGGCATAGGGGTCAACCAAACGCTCACCGGGCTTGTACGCGGCCGGCAATTTTTTTAAGCCGCCCGTCCAAGCCGGAATACTGCCATCGGCATTTGCCGCTCGCTCTGCGCCCATCGGCGTCAGCTGGGCACCGCCTAACTGCGCGGCTTTCTCAGGAGAGACCTTGGCAGAGGCGACGCTCGCCCCCAAGGCCGCAACGACGGTGGTGTAGAACAAGCCGGTCGTGATCGAGCGAATGCTGTGCTTGAAGCTCTGCATAGTAGCCCCCTCTTAAAATGCAACGGAAAAACTCAGCGAGATAAAATCCCTATCCTGCTGATCGTTATAATCGGCACCAAAGTAATTGGTGTATGAAATATCAGCCTGATAGGTGCTCAAGTAATCGGCACTCAGGCCAATACTCAATGCCTGACGGCCTTCAATAAAATTCGGTGGCGGTGAATAACCGCTCACATCGTGAGACCACGCCATATTTGGTGTTAGGTTCACACCCTTGAAAACATCGGAATAGGTCAGACGCGCTCGCACTCGGTAGCCCCAGGAGAAGTCCTCGACAAATCCGTCGTCGGTGCAGTTTTGCGGCTGTGAATTCGGCTGGACACCCGCTAACAGGCTCAACACAGGGTGCGAGTCACAACTCACCGGAATAATCCCCGGTAGCGGCGGTAATAGGTTCAGGATGGCCGGCGGTAGCGGCAGCCCACTGTTTATTGGCTCAAAGTCACCGATGCCAAAGGTTGCCGAACGACCATAGTTAATCGCCTCGTTCATCCCCCCTATCCACACCCCACCTACTTCGGCGGCGATCGCCAAGCGGTCTGCGCCCATTACCTGCTCAAAGAAGCGGATAAAGGTCATCTGCGCCTGGGTGTATTCAACATTATCGAAACCATGCACCACGCCGCCGGGACCAGCGGCAGCACCACGATCAGCAATCCGCGACCACTCGTTAAGCGAACCCAGCGCCAGTGTCTGGCTGATTTCTACGGTATTAATCTGCAAGGGAAGCTCAGGCCGGTAACTGACCTCACCCGACACCGCCCACAGGCCGAGGTTCGTTGCGAAGGTCAGCGCGTAAACTTCGATATCTTCAGGAAACTCGAAAAAGTACTGCGGATTTTCAGGCTGGCCGGTCAGCGGGCTGAAGCTGGTCGCATTAATACCGCTCAATATCGGCGTGCGGCTGTGATAGTTGACGTAATAGGCGCCAATTTCCGTACCGCCCAGCCAGTCAAAGAAATACCGACCCGCAATACCCCACTGCCCGGAATCGCCCGCCTCGTCATCGGCAGCGCGTGGCATAAAGCCCCCGGCAGCGACCTGATCAGCGTCCGGCGCCGCCGTCGACAAGGTCAGCTTGTCGCAACCCCCGCCATAGACATCCGCACTACTCCAGTAGGTGCCGCAGCCTTCAAGAACCGTTCGCTTCCATTCGTATTGATAAAAAGCCTCAATGCTTAATTCCGCGGTAACGCCAATATTGGCGTACAGCAGCCCCACCGGCAGCAGCGCCTCTTTGATCTCAGAGCCGGGGCGGTGCAGCGCAGTCACATCGAAGGGACTAATAATATTCACGCCGTTTTGAATAAACGTGCTTTCCCCCCAGCTCAACACCATATTGCCGGCACGCAGTTCTACGGGAGCGGAGCCAAGCTCAAAATTGCCGTAGAGGTAGTAATCCAAAAACTCAGCGCCCTGGCTTTGGGCCAGGTCATCAAAGCCCTCCGTTTCCAGAGTGCCGTCAACACGGTAATTGTTTGGCACATGGCCGTGAGCGACGTCACCCTCAGCCAAGGCATAGTCATACCAATATTTGAAACGCGTGAACAAACCGATGTTGTCCAGGCTCAACTCAAGGTCGTGCACCCCCTTGAACAACAGGGAATACATATCACCTTTGTCGTAATTTAAATTCCCATCATCGGTGGTACTCACCGACGCGCGCCCCTTACCATCCGTGTTACCCGGACTGAGATAGTCCTCATCCGGGTCCTCCGCACGCCAACTGGCACCGAGAGAAAGGGTCGAATTGAAACTGCCTTCAACCTCCCCCCAGTTAAACGTCAACGCCTGACTCTGGATGGGAACACCCAAGGTCAACGCACTTATACACACTGCTAAATAACGACGGGAACCAACTGCTGAAGTGTTCGCCATGCTTATTCTCCTCGCTTTTTGGAGAGCAAAGTCTCTGCTTATTGCAGTCAGGCTAATGCCCAAGACGAGGTCAGCACTTGTCCTAGATCAAGGAATGCGGCATCGCGTCCGCAGAAGTGAATACACAGGCGCACTAAGACACAGGATCGCCAAATGCCTAAACAATGTCGGCTTAGCGCGAGATTACTATCAAAGACAAGTGCATGAAGAAGGGGGATTTATACATAGAAGGGATGGTCTATGACCTGTTCACACCAACGACATCGTCGCTTTAGTGTGAACAGACCACCGACACACTCAACGCAGATATTGTGCGCCAAGGAAAAGTGTGACCTATTTACTGGGCAAGCAGCCCATTCACAATGCGGTCATTGGCCATATCTATCGCCTTAAGAACACCATATCGGTAATACTCAGGGGTAGCGACAACAGAGATTTCCGTTGTTTTAGCAGAACCTCCGGTGAACAGGCCCACAGCAGAACTAAAGGCATTGGCGGCTTTTTGACTGCCAGAAGTGGTGTCTTCGTTCCGCCCGTAGGCCCCTCCAACTACAATGGGGTCCTTGAGACTGACATAGCCGTTATCTGAAAAGGTCCCACCTAAGTCAACAAGGAACTGCGCGGCAGAACCCGTCGTCACCTGAATACCTTGCCCTACGGCCACCGAGGCGCTCAGCGTGGTGCTTGTGCCGCCACCAAGAGGCACATCCTTAAAGTAATTCACTTCATAGTCTGTATCACTATCAAAGTACGCGAAATGAACATTGTAGTTGATGGCAAATACTGGTGCGCCCGCAGCTTCAGCCAATTCAGCAAAGGCATAAGGCATCGGCTTAACTTGGCTAATTTGATCGGGCACCGAGTATATATTCAGTGAATTCGCGGAGAAGGTCACCTGCTCAGGAGACGATTTCTTCAAAAAAGAAGACAGCCCCGAAGGCGTATAGGGAGCCGCTAGAGGCTTTAATTTTTTCCAAGGTTTTAGCTTTTGCAAATCGCTGACCGGCCTAACATTGAAACCCTTTGCAGTTAAATCAGCGACAAAGTCAGCATATGCCTCGTCGGTAATTTTTTGGAAGGTGGTATCTGGCACGCCGGTTAAATTGGCCTTCAGGGTACTCTTTGCGTATTGCGAGCCACTGCTTTGACGAATCATGGGGCTTACAGACTTCGACGAGCTTGAGTCCTTAGTTACGAAAGAAACCGCAAACTGCGCAACATAGACATCTTTACGCGCCCCGAGCGTAGCAACATTCTTACTTTCGAGGCGATCACCACCGCCACCTCCTCCTACTGAAGCACACCCCACTATCAACGCGGCTATACCGACGACCACAATTAGCCTTTCTTTCATGCCTATCTCCTTGTCAAAATTATTTTCCAACGATAGGAGAAGCGCATAACGCTTGCACCCCCTTGTTCAGGGGGGATATGCAAAGTGTGTGATAAAAAGCTAAATCAAGGGCGTAAGCTACGGCGACGACGGTGACGAGAAATTTATGACGGTGCATTTAGTAATAACTTTTCCAACCCCGGAGGAAGTGGTTGTTGATCTTGATGCGCGAAATAAATACCTGCTCGAACCGAAGGACGAAAACCTATACTGCTGTGGCGGAGTCTCACCGCCATACTTGGTAACTCTTCATTCAGAGAGTTCGCCGTCAGCCGACTAATTATGGCCGGGCTACTGGGGGCAACACCGTAATTGTTCGTTAGCACTACTTCATCACGCGCGCTTGCACAGCAATTTTCTTCCCGCCGTCACACCGCAAATTGCCACTAAACTCCGCTTCATAGTGTTTTCGCGAGCTGTTAATCACCTTCGCCCGCTCGCTGCCATCTGGCTGTAAACGGCAGCTTGTACCGTCTGCTAAGGTAATGTCCAATTGCTTGAGCGATGAAGGCTGGCCCGGAAGTGTCATCACCTTGGCGGAGATCGCGGCGGCACCCATCGACTTCATATCCTCGCTCATACTCGCGCCGCCTACCATGGCAACCATAGATGTCCCGCCAGGAACGACAATACGGCCTCCAACGGTACCACTAAGGTCACCGGTGTAGTTTACCGTCCAGCCCCTCTCTGATTCGGCGCGGGCACTCCCAACACCCCCTATACACACTCCAAGAATGAGTGAAAAAAACGCACGTATCATCAAGTTAGGCTCAGCGCCAACATCTGGCGCCGTAGCGGTCTTGGCCTGCAGGGTGGTATGAATCATCCGTGATCTCCAATACTGTTTTAGGATGGACTTGATACCCGCTGTCCAGCGGAGTATCAACTCCTCATGAGTGGGGTTCAATGAACTCGGGTATATTCAAGGCGCATCAGCTGGTTTCCCTGAACCAAGGTATCTTTCCCCTTAATTCTCCAAGCCTCTTCACTCTCTCCCCGTTTGAAGACTAAGTAGGCGCGATCGCCCGAGTCACGAACAAATATATCATCGTATACCTGGCGGCTGCCGTTCGCTTCGACAAAGTCATGCCCAATGGTAATTTCCTCCACTCCCATTACCGAAGCCATGGATCCAATCAGGCCATCAGCGCGGTCTGCAGCAAGTCTGTATTGCCCTTCATAGCCGTGGTCACCACAGGCATGGAGTATAAGCAGGGCGGTAAAGGAGAAAATGAAGCGTAATAGATTCATAACAACACCTTCCTTGGCTAATGTCATTACGACATAGTAAAGCGCGGAAGCACCTTTTTGGCTAGCCATGACCCTGCCTTTTTGCTGTACCGGTGAAGCGTTCACTTTCGCCAACGCAGCACTTCGTATCACGTCTCGTTCCGAACTGGAGAATCAGAAAAACAAAGACAACGGGAGTATTTGTTTATCTAATTCAGATACTTAAATAGCGATTTGCTTTCAACTACCGCTATAGCGTCAAATGAAATGAACACTATATGTGGAGGTAGACATGGGAGAGTTTACGGGGCTGATTGCAGCGATCGCTTTAGTCGCGTCAGCTATCGCAATTCCTGTGGTGATGTGGCGGTACGGCGACAAAATCGCTCACTGGTTCGACCGTTCTGACAAGGACAAGAATTAAGGATCTTTTTGAAACCGTCTTGCAGACGTCTAAATTTGCCGACCTTAGCCCCAACGACCGAGAAACGGGCTCACATTAAAACTTGAGAGCTACGCAGTAACTGAGAGGTGAGCTTGAGCGAGAGGTCTTCAAAATGTGTCACAGAACCTATCACGGTCGTGCCACAACACCTTTATGGGAGCATAAAAAAACCCGGTGCTGCTTTCGCAATACCGGGTTCTTAAATAGTGGCGCGCTCGGGAGGATTCGAACCTCCGACCGCCTGGTTCGTAGCCAGGTACTCTATCCAGCTGAGCTACGAGCGCGTCGAGGTGGCGTACTATATTCAAGGTGGTTTTAGCTGTCAACGGGATTTTGAAAAAAAGCTTAAAAATCCTCGCGTTGAACGACTTTTAACCAACTCAACCGCGCTATTGCGCGGAATACGGCAGGCGCAGGATCCGGTCGCCAATAAAGGAGCCCACGTACACAGCATCGCCCACCCGCTGGGCAACGGTGCCTGCGCCCATAGGCGGCCCGGACACACTGACCACAACTCGGCTTTGCAGGGTGTCTGGGTCTAGCTCCACGATATCGAATGCCGCGGGGCAGGCTCCCTCCTCAATACTGGGGCACACAATGAAATCCCCCAGCGTGAAGTTGTGACTGGCGATTAGCAGCTTGCCGCGACCATCCCACTGACTGTTGTCCGGATGGCTAATGTCCACTTCCGCAAGCAGCTTGCCTGTGCGGCGATCCAGTTTTTGCAGCGTTGAGCCCGCCCAAAGGTTTACAAACAGGGTTTCGCCATCTGCCGAGATTTGAATGCCATTGGGGTAGTCACCGCTAAACCCTGGCAGTTTGCTAAATTGTTCACCGTCCCACACCCAGATATGGCCAGGGTTAAAGCCCGCCAGAGCGGTAATCTCCTGCCAACCAAGTGTGCCGACCGGCGCGTCGCCGCGGGTATACATGTGAGTGGCCATAAAGCCGCCCTCAGGCAAGGCCACAATATCATTCAAGAAGCTGCCCTCAGGAGGAATAACGCAGCCGCGCCAAAAGGGTTTAACCGCGCCGCCTTGGTCGCGCAACTCGAAGAATTCCACCGACTCACGGCCACCGTGGTTAACCACCAGCAATTGCAGTGTGCCGCTCTCGTGGCGCGAGAGGTGAATGCCGTGTGGCGCGAAGACGCTTGGGTTAGGCGCGGCACAATCGGCATCCCCCCAACCATCGGAAACCGCCACCTCCGCCATCGGCCATACCTGCTTGCTGCCATCCCGGGTATCCAGCAGGGCCAAAGACCCCGCAACGCTGCCGTGACCCGCTGCCATTTGACTGACGACCAAATGGCGGCCGTCGGGCATGAGCTCCATATCTTCGGGCTTCTGCCAACCACACAAAACCTCTCGCTCTGCCACGCCCTGGCAGTCACTAATTACCTGAGGGCGCTCAACGCAGCCAGCCAGCAAGAATGCTGTTATCAATAACGTTTTTTTCACCGTGTTGTCCTTATCGTTATTCACCGCAGTCCACCCTGCCGCAAGCGGTGTAGAAAAACCAGTTGTGTCGCGGTCAGTGTTTTTTCTTGACCCTATAGCAATGAATAGGCTTTAGCGTGGACAATATTGAACACTCTCGACCCCGGCACCTGGCAGCGTAATACCCTGCCTAACCAGAGCTTGTTACACTGTGGCCATGACACAACGATTGCACATTGCCGTATGGATTTTATTGGTGCTAAGCCAACCACTGCTGGCGCTGGAGAGTAGTGCTTTCAGTTTGGCCGGTGAACCCCAGACAAGCCCTACGGCAGTAGCAATGCAGCACTTGGCAAATGCCAACTGCTGCACTCACCCCAATCAGCAAATGGATTGCAAAGGCCACCAGCATTGCCAATCCACCGAAGAAGCGTCGGCCCACCACTCTGGCGATCATGCTGCACTCGACCACAGCCGTTGCTGCGAACAACACTGCGACTGCACCAATAGTAGCTGCGGGCCAAGCCTGCTCAGCCAACTGGTATTAGCGGTTGCAACATCAGGCGACAGTATGATCAACAGCGCCACCGCTGCTTCAGCAAAACGTTACAACGAGCGCCTGTTACGTCCGCCTATTGCTGCGTAATCACTTCCTGTGGCGCGGCAGAATGTACTTTGCCGCAAGTGATTATCGACTTTATAGGACGTTTCCAATGACACTTCGCACTACTATTTTGGCGGGCTTTGCAGCAGCGAGCCTAAGCATTTTAGGCAGCCCCTTACACGCGCAATCAACAAAGGCTGAGCTCACGGTTTATAAATCCCCTCAGTGCGGCTGCTGCACGAAGTGGGCTGACCACATGGATGAAAACGGCTTTGACAGCACCGCGATAAATCGTCACGACATGGCCACACTAAAGGCCAGCCTCGGCGTTCCGAGCGGGCTCCAGTCCTGCCATACCGGCCAAGTGAAGGACTATGTGTTCGAGGGGCATATACCCGCCGACGTAGTAAAACGCTTTCTTGAAAATCCCCCAGAGGATGCCTACGGCCTCGCCGTGCCCGGTATGCCAATCGGCAGCCCCGGCATGGAAATGGGCACGCGCCACCAAGACTACGATGTCATTTTGCTAAAACGCAGCGGCAAGCACGAGGTGTATACCCGCGTTAGTCAGCACAGCGCGCCGTAGGAGAACAACAATGAAACGTGAATATCCACCGGCCAACATCCCGCGCCGGCGCTTTGTCACGGGTGCAGCTAGCGTTATTGCCCTGACAGGCCTTACAGGCTGCGCGAGTCAGGCACCCCATCAGCAGGCGGAACGACGCCCTAGCGCAGAATTACGTGGCAATCGCTTTGACCTGCACATCGACTATCTACCGGTAAACATCACGGGACTCGACAGTCTGGCAACGGCGGTCAATGGCAGTGTGCCCGCCCCTACCCTGCGCTGGAAGGAAGGTGAAGAAGTGCATATCCGCGTGCACAATCACCTGCCACATACCAGCTCAATACACTGGCATGGCTTGATTTTGCCAACGGATATGGACGGCGTTCCCGGACTGAGTTTTGCCGGTATTCCGCCCGGCGGCTACTACGATTACCGATTCCAAGTAAAGCAGAGCGGCACCTACTGGTACCACAGCCACTCTGGGTTTCAGGAACAGACGGGGCTCTATGGCGCCATTATTATTGACCCTGCAGACGACGACCCAGTCGCCTATGATCGCGAGCACGTCATTGTACTTTCCGACTGGAGCGACGAAGCCCCCGAAGCGCTCTATGCCCGCCTGAAAAAGCAGAGCCATTACTATAATCGGCGCGAACGAACGGCCGTCGATTTGTGGCAAGACATTCGCAGACAAGGCATTGCCGCCACTTGGCGCGACCGCGCCATGTGGAACCGTATGCGCATGAGCGACAGCGACATTGCGGATATCAACGGCATCGCCTACACATTTTTAGTGAATGGGCTCAGCCCAGATGCAAACTGGCTTGGCCAATTCTCCGCCGGCGAACGCCTGCGCTTACGGGTGATTAATGCCGCGGCCATGACCCTGTTCGACGTTCGTATTCCCGGCTTGACGATGACAGTGGTTGCCGCCGATGGGCAAAATATCCAGCCGGTCAGTGTTGATGAATTTCGCATCGCACCGGCAGAGACCTACGATGTGATCATTCAGCCCAGCGCCGACCGAGCTTACACACTGTTTGCGCAGAGCATTGATCGCAGCGGCTATGCGCGGGCAACGCTCAGCCCCAATAAGCAGTGGCAGGCCGAAATACCTGCGATGGACCACATTGTGAGGCTCGACCACCGAGATATGGGAATGGCTCACGACAACAGCGCGCACACCTCGATGGCGGGCGACGCTATGCCAGCGATGCAGCACAAACGGCCTTCCCACGAGGCGCATGCTCACCACGGCCATCACGCGATGATGTCTGAGCCGCTGCCAGATACCCCAGCACCTGCTGGCCGGGGCAGCAAGCAAACAATCCAGCATGCCGCCACTGAATTTGGTGTAGGTGTGGACATGCGCGTAGGTATGCCTGCCAACGGCCTTTCCGACCCAGGCATTGGCCTGCGCGAGCACGCCCAGCGCTATGGCAGAAGGGTTCTGCGCTACAGTGACCTGTTCGGCCTTCACCCCACCCGCGACCCACGCGACCCGGAGCGAGAGCTGGCAATCCACCTTACCGGCAATATGTCTCGGTACATGTGGTCGATGAACGGCGTCATGTTCGACGACGCCGAGCCGATCATTCTGCGCCACAACGAGCGCCTGCGCTTTGTCGTCGTCAACGACACCATGATGACCCACCCCATTCACCTGCACGGCCTGTGGAGTGAGCTGGAGACCGGCGACAGTGGCCACATCCCGCGCAAACACACCGTCATTGTGCAGCCAGGGTCGCGTATCAGCTACCTCGTTAGCGCCGATGCCATTGGCCGCTGGGCCTATCACTGCCACCTGATGTTTCACATGCCTGGTATGTTTCGCGAAGTTCGCGTAGTGGGAGGCAAGGTATGAAAAAGCGCTATGTACTGTGCGCCGCGCTACTGGCGGGCCCCGCGTTGGCCGGGGGCAAAGCCGACCCCGTGCTGGCAAAGTTTATGGTCGACGAAGTTGAGCAACGCAGCGACCATCAGCAGGCGTTTAGCCTCCAGGGGTGGCTAGGGACTGACCTCAACAAACTGTGGCTAAAGGCTGAACGCGAAGCGCACGACGGCTCCACAGAGAGCGCGGAACTTCAGCTTCTGTACAGTCGCGCCATCGCGCCCTATTGGGATCTTCAAGGGGGGCTGCAACGAAGCTTCAGTGAAGATGGTAGCGACGACAGCGTGGTTATCGGCATACAGGGCCTTGCCCCCTACCACTTTGAAGTCGATGCCGCGGTGTTTATCAACGACCAAGCCGAGCTCTCGGCCGAGCTGGAGCTTAGCTACGAGCTGAGGCTGACCCAGCGTTGGATTCTGGAACCGGAAATCACACTTGAAGCAGCCGCTCAGGGCGACTCGGAAAATGGGGCCGGCCTGCGCCGGGAGGAGCACGCCTTGCGGCTCTACTACTATCCAGAGCGGGAATGGGCACCCTATATCGGCGCAGTGTGGCAGCAGCTGTATGGCGACACCGCGGACATTGCGCAACGCCGTGGCAACCCCCGCCAGCAGGAACAGTTTGTGGTGGGAGTGCGCGCCTGGTTCTAAGTGGCGAGCGACTATTCCGTAAACCTATAGCCCATAAAAAAGGCCCGCATTACGCGGGCCAACATAACCTGGAGAGGTTATTCGGTTGCCGAAGCACGCAGCCGTGCTGGCGCTTGGCTTAAAACGCTGTGATCACTTCCTAGAAGCGCACCATTAACTCTGCACCGTAGCTGCGCGGCTCACCCGCGAGATACTGGTCGAAACCAAAGCCAGCCTGCAGGTTGATCGCATAGCTATCGTATTCCTCATCGGCCAGGTTTTTGCCCCACACAGAAATACTGTAGCTGTCGTCATTGGCATACCAACTGATGCGACCGTTGTATAACCAGTAGGCATCCTGGCGAATTTCACCGTAGCCATAATCGTCGTTGTAGGCGCTGTACCACTGATCATCCTGGAAGTTGGCATTCACATTGACGCTAAGGTAGCCGTGCTGAGTGACGAGCACATCGTAGTCGGCCGAAATACTAAAGTTGAACTTGGGCGCCGAGATCAACTCATTGCCCGACAGGTCAACCGTATCGTCCTGATTGGCGATGGTCTCAGTATTTGCCAAGGTCAGTTCGGTGTACTCCGTATCTAGATAACCGGCTCCCAGTTGCAGGGTAAGACGCTCCGTCACCCGCGCCCACAGCTCGGCTTCCAAACCCTGAATAGTCGAACCACCGGCATTCTCCAAGAAGTTGGAGATGCCCACCACGTTAATGAACTGCTGATTGGTGTAGTCATAATGGAAGGCCGCGGCATTCAAGCGCATGCTGTTATCAAATAAATCGGCCTTAAAGCCCACTTCGAAGGCGTCGATATATTCTGGCGACGCATAGGCAGTTTCCAGCGGTCGCTCGATGTAATAAGCACCGCCGTTAAAGCTGCCGCTGCGATAGCCTCGGCTCGCGCTGGCATAGACCATCAACTCGTCGCTGAGTCGGTAATCCAGCCCCACTTTGCCCGTCCACTCTTTCTCAGTGGTATCCAGCTCGGGTGCCGAATCCAGGGTATAAGGGCCGTGGGTATAGCCGGTCTGAGTGATCTGCAGCAATTCCAATGGGTTTTGTAACAGACTCTGAATATCACTCACGGTGAGCGGCAGAGTGATCCACGCATTATCAACACCGGTGGTGTTGCCGGGTACATAGCTACCGCGCGGCGTGCCGTCGTTGGCCAGGCGCGAGATATTCAAATAACTCAGCGTGTTTTTGTCCTGGGTGTAACGCAGACCGATATCCATGCCAAAGTTCGCACTAAAGTCGAAACGCATTTGGCTGTATACCGCAGCGCTGCTCTTTTCGGTCGCCAAACGTTGGTCCAGCTTCCCGAAGTCGATCAAGTAGGGAAAAATGGGGATGGTATCTGGCTTCGCCAAACCCACCCGCAGATCGGGGATCTGATTGAAAATATCGTAGATATTGTTCATGTACAGGTCTTCCTGACCATAGAAGACCCCGGCAATGATGTTAAACATGCCGTCAAAATTCGAGGTAAAACGCAAATCCTGGCTGTAGCTAATGGAGTCGGAGGCCCAGGTTATTTCCAGCAGGCCATTGGGGCTGCCGTCGGTGTCGGCCTTTTGATAATAATCGGCATCCAAGTAGGAGCTGACCGACGTCAGGCTGTAGTTTTCGGCGTTGTAGTTAACCGTAAGCACGGCCAGGTCCGTGTTAGTGACCAGCGCGCCGGCGTTGTTCACCTCACTCTCATGGAAGCCCAGGCCACGGCTGGGGCGTGAATAACCGGTGTAGTCAATAAAGCCGTTGGAGTCGCCTTCTAGACCCGTGCCTCGCAGGTCGGTGCGTGGTTCATTACGCGGCGGCGTGCTGATCGCATCGTTATTCGAGGTGGTGTATTTCAGTACCGCGTCCCAGGCATCGCTAATGCGCCAGTTTAAGGCCAAGCGCGCGCCTTTAAAGTCGGTTTGTGCGGCATTCTCATCTTTGCCACGCACGTCAACGTAGCCGTCATTTTTCTTAATGCTGCCGGCCAAGCGGCCAGCCAACACACCGGGAATCAGCTCAGACTCGGCAGCGGCCTCGACGGTGGAGGCGTTATAACTGCCCGCGCCAAGTTTCAGGAAGCCACTCGCTGGCTCATCAAAGCCCGGTGTGCGGGTAATAATATTGATGGCACCACCAGTGGTGTTCTTCCCATAAAGCGTGCCCTGCGGGCCGCGCAAAACCTCCAGGCGCTCAACATCAAAAAAGTTGGCCCCGTGGCTGTATACCGGGCCGAGATAGGCCTCATCAACATAGACGCCGATCGGGCTCGCCTGATTGGAGCTGTAGTCAGACATACTGACCCCGCGAATGGAGAAGATCGGCTGAACGTCACCATAGGGGCCGCTGACCTGCATATTCGGCACCTGGGCCGAAACGTCATTGGCGTTTTCAAAGCCCAGTTTATCCAACTGATCCCCGCCCAGACCGGTGACTGCCACGGGAATATCTTGTGCACTCTGAGAACGTTTTTGCGCCGTGACCAGCACTTCTTCAAGTGCCGGTGCGCTGTGGGCCGTTAACGATACCGTCAGCGCGGCGGTCACTGCGCTGCGCATCGCCACTGCCGAACCACGGTGGGCAAGCCTTTTCTTCTGATCGCGGGACATGAACCACTCCTTACTCATCCGGCTGTGCGCCGGTTATTGCTTATTATCAAATGCCGTCATTGGCGATGCTTGTTAAGGACATCGCCCAGCGGCAGTGACGAAAGTCTACAGCACAAATAATTGATATTTTCGGACATTTATCCCAATCCTCGGACATATTTATCAAATTGAGCGCTACGTTCTGCACCTCTGCGGGGCAATGCCGTTGCACAAACGAGAACGATTAGCGATACTCAATTTATAATTTCGGACATAACAACAGATGGGTTAAGTGATGCAAAACTGGGACTTCTGCCGCAGTGTAATGAGCGCGCAAATTCTGGTGTCGTTGGGAGAAGAGCTAGGCGCCCCCATACACGCCCTGCTTCACAATAGCGGTCTGAGCCAAACCCACCTCAACAACCCTGAAACAGTGGTTGAAGCCCAGAGTGAACTTGCCGTTATCCGCAACCTGCTTGGAGCACTGCCGCCCATCGAAGGCTTGGGCCTGACCGCTGGGCAGCGCTACCAACTGTCTGCCTACGGCATATGGGGCTTTGCCATCGCCAGCAGCCCCACACCGAGAAAAGCCATTGAACTGGCGCGTAACTATCAGGAACTTACCTTCGTTTTTGCTGGCTTTACCATTGCAACGCGGGGCGATAAAACGTGCATTATCTTTGACGACAGCGATGTGCCAGAAGATGTTCGCCTGTTCTGCCTGGAGCGCGAAATGGCCGCCGCCGCGGTGATTATGCGCGAGCTGCTGGGCAGTGATTTTCAACCCGACAGGGTGTGCTTCCGTCACCCGCGCCCGTCATATGCCGAGCGCTACCACGACAGCTTCGGTGGGCCGGTTGAATTTAATGCCGAATACAATGCCCTGGAATTTCCCAATTCCTTATTGGATATCCCGCGCACCGTCGGCAATGAAAACACCGCGAATCTACTGGCAAAACAATGTGGCGAGCTGCTCGCCAGCCGCAGTGCCCGCCGCGGCCTTTCGGGAAAAGTGAGGGAATTGCTGTTGCGTCAGCGACCCATGGAGATGGATATGGAGGCGGTGGCAAGCAGCCTGCACATGACCTCCCGCACCCTGCGCCGCAAACTGGATGCCGAAGGTAGTTCATTTCGCCAACTCAGCGACGAGATCCGTCTCACACTGGCGGAAGAACTACTGCGCAGCACGCCCTTGAGTATTGAACAGATCGCCGAGCGATTATCCTACGCTGATGCCTCTAGCTTCTCGCAGGCTTTCAAACGCATGACCGGCAATACCCCCGGCGCCTTTCGCAAGACTCACCAACGCCGCTAGGCCAGTGAGGAGAGAAACTGCCGGTAGCACTTAGCACTGGCGGCGGGGCGCTCCAGCATCGGCAAGTGACCCGTCTGTTCCATAATGGTAACGCTCGCGTGGGGCAACATGGGTCGCATCACCTCCACGCTACTGACGTCGAGCACCCTGTCCTGACGCCCCCAGATAACCAGTGCGGGCAAAGACAAGGCAGGCAGTACAGCATCTAGCCCACCGTATATTTCCTGTTGGTACTGACGGAAAATAGCGGCGATACATTCTCGGCGCGCCATCGCCGCCCTGGCCATATAGTTGCGAACCAACCTGGGGAGAAAGGGCTGCTTCTCACACACGAGGGCTAAGAGTCGATCAAAGTCTGACTCCGACGACACCAGCAAGGGGTTTACCCCTTTCTCCAGGTCACGCTCCATATCGCAGCGTTCAGGCGCTTGAATACCGCCATTATTAAACAAGCAAATACTGCGCAACTGCTGTGGATAGCGCTGGGCATATACCGCCGTTAAGTGGCCGCCCATTGAGCTGCCTGCCATGTGGCAGCGACCGACGCCGAGCGCTGACAAGAGCCCTCTCAACCGCTCGGCCTGGGCAGCCATACTGTAGTCCAAGCCCTGTCGGCAGGGGTTTTCACCAAAGCCAGGCAGGTCCACCGCAATTACGTGGTAATTTGCGCGCAGCCGACCGGCGAAACGCGTCCAGTTATCTTTGTCGGCGCCAAAGCCATGCAGCAATACAATCGTCTCGCGCTTCCCCACGCCACCTTCAAGATAGTGCCAAGGCTGTTCGCCCACCATGCAAAACTTTGCTCGCAGGCCACAGCGCCAGCGGTCAGCAGCCAGCGCTGCACGCGCCAAGTGATCACTTAACATCGCATGCTCCCCGGCTAATTGATCGATGGCGACGCATGGCTTTCTGCCATATGCGCTGCGCTGGCGGGGCTGAACTGGTAGTCATCAGGCGTAAAACGCCGGTGCATCGCCCGAAAACGAAAGGTGAAATCCGGCCATAGCTGAGTGATTTTGCCGCTGCGGTGCTTGTACCAGCTGTCGCAGCCCGTGGCCCATATTGAGGTATCAAGCCGTTTGTGCAGCGCGCGGTTAAACTGCTTCTGCACCGCCTCACGCACTTCAACTTCCGCACAGTGGCGCTGCTCGCATTCGTCTAACAGCCGGCTGATCGCCTGTATTTGCGTTTCGATCATATACACCATGGAGCTATGCCCCAGGGTTACGTTCGGGCCAACGATCAACATCAGGTTGGGAAAGCCGTTAACCGTTGTGCCCAAATACGCTTCTTCGCCATCGCGCCATGCCTCTGCCAGAGACTGGCCCCCGCGACCGTGAATGATCTGGGCAATGGGGTTTTCGGTGGCATAGAAGCCCGTGCCGAAAATAATACAGTCCACCTCGCGCTCGGTGCCGTTAGCATCGACGATACTGTGCTCGCGAATCTCTTGTATGCCATCGCTCAACAAGCTGACATTCGGCCGCTGCAGGGCGGGGTACCAGTCGTTGGAAATCAGCACACGCTTACAACCCACCGGGTAGCTTGGCGTGACTCGCTCGCGCAGCGCCGGGCTTTTTACCTGACTACGTATGTGCTGCAGTGCCATACGCTCATACAGTTTCATTAGCGAGGGGTGCAGTACCATTCCCAGGATGCGGGTTTCATTGTGGCAGTAAATCTTGCTGCGCAGCGCCAGGCGTACGCCCGGCAAGTAGCGAAAGGCTGCCTTTTCCAACTCACTGTATGGCCGGTCTTTGCGGGGAATAATCCAGTTCGGTGTGCGTTGGTAAACATCGAGTTGCGCGGGCTGGTCGGCAATTTCAGGTACAAATTGGATGGCCGACGCGCCGGTGCCAATCACCGCCACGTGTTTACCGCGCAGGTCGTAGCTGTGATCCCAGTTGGCCGAGTGAAAGCACTTTCCGGCAAAGCGCTCCACCCCCGGAATATCCGGCAGGCGCGGCTCGGCCAATCCACCGTTGCCGCTGATCAGCATGCCGACATTGTAATTTCCGCCCGTAGTCTCCAGCTGCCAGCGCTGGCTGTGCTCACAGTAATGGGCAGCGTTGAGTTGGTGGCCAAAGCGAATATGAGGCAGCAAATCCCACTTTTCCGCCACCTCCCGCAGGTAGCGCTTTAACTCTGGCTGGGTGGGGTATACCCGCGACCAGTCACAGTTGGGTTCGAATGAAAAAGAGTACAGATGAGAAGGCACATCGCAGGCGGCGCCGGGGTAGTGATTATCTCGCCAGGTACCACCGACATCCTCGGCACGCTCAAGGATGATGAAGTCTTCCCGTCCCTTTTTTTTCAACTCTATCGCCATACCCAGACCGGCAAATCCGGTGCCGACGATGGCATAACTGTGACGTGTTGCAGAGGAACCGCTCGATGGCGCGAGCGACGGTGCAGCAGATGGCATAGGCGTTACCTGTTATTTCTTTTATGAACTACCGCCAAGCTTAGGGGCCGCTAGTCCTTCACCCAATGTCTGCGAAGGACACATCATTTAGTTATTCGGACAGGCGCAGACCGGGCTGCCACTACCGCAATTGCGCGATAAACCCTTCCGACTCGGCGATAGCAGCCTCCATGGTTGCAATTAATGCGGTGACATCGCGGTCGATGGTGGCCAATTCACCCTTGATGGCTGAGATCGCCGAAGCATTGAGGTTGTGCTTCAAATACAGCACATTGTCTTGCAGGTTATCCAATACGGGCGCCAAGCTTTTCTCTGAGCGCCGCAGACTTTTGCGCAGACGGTTGTAGCGATTTTTTGTGTCGCGGAGTTTGGCTGCACTGTCATCGCGCAGGCGCGCATTACTGTACAGCGAGAGCTCGTCCTCCCACTCCTCAAACAGGGCCTCAGCCACGCTTTCCACTGCGTCGATACGGTCGCGGATGTCGTCCGCTGCCGCGCGACTGTCTTCAAAGCTGGCATTGAGACGATCGTAAAGTTTTTCTAAGTCGCCGCCGTCAAAACTCACCACCGAGCGAAACTCACCCAAGGCGTCGCGGAATTGTTCCTGCGCCTCACGCTGCGATTCCGTTGCCTCTTCCACGCGATCAACCAAAATGTCTCGCTTGTGGATACCCACCTTTTCCATGGCGTTGTAGTAGGTGGATTCACAGGCGACAAGAACCAGTGCAGCAATGACAAGAAATAAGCGCTTAGCGACCATAGGGCATTCCAGTTAGTGGGCGGAGAACAGACCTTGTGTTGTGTGGAGTAGTGTTCTGTGCAAAAGCATAGCGCCCCGCCGCGCTGCGCACAAATCGCATTGCGCACAACTCCACAACGGCGACTATAGTTAGACGCAAAGCGATAAAGCCTTATCTTATTTATGCATTGGAGGGCGCGAATGCCAACAGAACTCGCCAAACAAGATATCACCATCCTGCGTATTCTTCAGCGCGACGCCAGCAAGACATCCAGTGAGATTGCCGAAACCCTCAACATGTCCCAGTCGCCCTGCTGGCGGCGGATCAACCGGATAGAGCAAGCCGGTATCGTGCGTAAAAAAGTCGCCATCCTCGACCGCGAAAAACTGGGTATGGAATTAGTGGTTTTTACCACCGTAAACCTGAGCATTACCGGGCGGCAGCAACTTGAAGAATTTGAATCGTCGGTGAGCGACTTTCCCGAAGTCGTCGAATGCTACACGATGACGGGCGTGTGGGATTATATGTTGAAGATTATCACCCGCGATATTCGCCACTACGAAAGTTTCGTACGCGAGCGCCTACTGAGCCTGCCAATGATCGGCGAAACGCACTCACACATCGCGGTAACCGAAATCAAAAACACGACCGAGCTCCCGCTGGAAACCCAGCTGTGAACCCCGGCCGTTTTGGCCCTCGACGTTAACGGCCGTCGTCGCGCAGGAAATCCGCCACGCAAAAGGCAAGTTCCAGCACTTGGTCGGCGTTTAAACGCGGATCACACTGAGTTTGGTAACACTTGTCCAGGTCCGACTCGGACAGCCGGTACGCCCCGCCAGTGCACTCGGTCACATGCTGGCCAGTCATCTCCAAATGAATGCCGCCGGGGTGCTGCTGCTCGCTGCGCAACACGGCAAAGAAGTGGCGAATTTCCTCCAGAATGCGATCAAAAGAGCGTGTTTTGTAGCCATTACCCGCCTTCACGGTATTGCCGTGCATGGGGTCACAGGACCACACCACGCTGCGTCCCTCCTGCTGCACTCGTCGCGCCAGCGCCGGTAGGCGCTCAGCCAGCACGTCGGCGCCCATGCGGGTAATTAGGGTTAGACGACCGGGAATATTGTCTGGGTTCAAGGCGTCAATTAAGGCGATCAACTCGTTGCCTGTCATCGACGGGCCAACCTTTACGCCAACCGGGTTTTTAAGGCCGCGAAAGAACTCGATATGAGCACCATCGAGCTGACGAGTGCGCTCACCGATCCACAACATATGTGCCGAGCAATCGTAGAAATCGCCGGTTAAATGGTCCTGGCGAGTCAGGGCCTCCTCATAGTTGAGGAGCAACGCTTCATGGGAGGTATACAGCTGCGTTTCACGTAGCGTGGGGGTGTTGTCGCTATTGATGCCACACACCTCCATAAACGCCAGTGCATCTTGAATGCTGTGCGCCAAGGCCTGATAGCGCTCGCGCAGAGGGTTGCCGTCCAAGAAGCTGAGGTTCCACTGGTTAACCTGGTGCAAATCAGCCAAACCGCCGGTAGCAAAAGCCCGCAGCAAATTCAACGTGGAGGTGGACTGGTGATAGGCTTGCAGCATGCGCTGCGGGTCAGGCGCACGGGCCGCCGCATCAAACTCGGGCGAGTTGATGATGTCACCACGGTAACTGGGAAGCACCACGGCGTCGCGCTCTTCTGTTTCTGCCGAGCGCGGTTTGGCAAACTGCCCCGCCATGCGGCCCACTTTCACCACGGGTAAACGCCCCGCATAGGTGAGCACGATGGCCATTTGCATCAACACTTTGAAGGTATCGCGGATACTGTTCGCCGAAAAGTCACCAAAACTCTCGGCGCAATCCCCCCCCTGAAGTAAAAACGCTCGCCCCTCGGCAACCTCAGCCAACTGGCTGTGTAAGGCGCGGGCCTCCGCGGCAAACACCAGCGGCGGCTTTGCAGCCAGACTTTGCTCCACTGCGCTTAGCGCCGCAGCGTCGCCATACCTCGGCTGTTGCAAGGCGGTCTTATTTCTCCAGCTATCTCGGCTCCACGTTGTCACGTATACCCCCTTCAGTTTTCTGTTGCGGCTTGCCTACCCTGTGCCAACAATACCTCTTCAGCCATCGCTTCGGCCACCATATAGGGCGGGCACAATTGCTGCGCTGCGCGCTTGAAGATCAGCCCCAGCTTGTCGCCAATGCCCTCGACATGCTGCAACAGGGTCGATTCAGCATCGGCTGACAGCGCCCCGCCGTGCTGGCGCTGATGATAGACAGCAATAATACCCCCGGCATTAATAACAAAGTCCGGCACGTATAAGACACCGCGATCGGCAAGCTGCTGCGCCTGAGCCGGTGTTGCCAGCTGGTTATTCGCGGCACCGGCAATGATCGATGCCCTCACCTGTTGCACTGTTTCCGCATTTAGCACAGCCCCCATTGCGCAGGGCGCCAAAACATCCACCGGCTGACTCAATATGCTTGCTGGCTCGACTACCTCTGCCCCAAGTGCCTGCAGGGGTGTCAGTAATGTCGGGTTCACATCGGCAACCAGTACGGTTGCACCGTCTTCGATTAACCGCCTCGCGAGGTGGCTGCCAACGGCCCCCGCCCCCTGAATTGCCACCCTCACGCGATCGAGATTATCGCTGCCGCGTTGCTGGCGCAGTGCCGCGCGCAAACCGCAGTAAACACCGTAAGCAGTGTATGGCGACGGGTCGCCGCCGCCGTGGCTGTCGAGCCCGGAAACATAGCAGGTGTGTTTGGCAATTTGCGCCATGTCGGCCACCGTGGTGCCGGAGTCTTCAGCCGTGACATAGCGACCGCCCAAGCTGTCGATAAAACCGGCCATTGCCTGAAGTAGCGCCGCATTTTTGTCGCGCGAGGGGTCACCAATAATCACGGCTTTGCCACCACCCACTGGCAGTCCGGCAAGCGCAGACTTATAGGTCATGCCACGCGACAGCCGCAGCACATCGTCAAGCGCCGCCGCATCGTCCACGTAGGGGTACATTCGCAAACCGCCCACCGCCGGTCCAAGCTGGCTGCTGTGCACAGCAATAATTGCCCGCAAGCCCGTGGAGCGGTCTTCGCAGAATGCGACAAGCTCGTGTTGATCAAAAGAGGGGGCGCTAAACACTGCCATAAACGACACCTTTTTATGTTTGGTTTGTGGCGCTAGCCAGTTCGACAAAGGGCAACGCATCGCCATTAAATTTTGCCAACAGGCTGCGGCGAGCGGCTGCATAGCGTTGAGCGTTCGCCTGCTTCACATGACCAAAGCCCCTCACCTTATCCAGGCTGCTTACCAGCTCTAGCGCATAGTCTCTGTTTTCGAACGTTAATTGCGCGGCGATATCGGCGAGATCTGCGAGAAATTGCTCGCATAATTCTCGCTCCATGCGCCGCTCCGCCGTGTAGGAAAAAATATCCCAGCGACTTCCTCGCAGGCCCTTGGCC
>TARA_B100000674_G_scaffold176551_1_pt1 | contig 45199 bp, 31 predicted proteins | sample TARA_B100000674 | Tara Oceans TARA_B100000674 (sample SAMEA2622759) | marine metagenome | biome: marine biome (ENVO:00000447); feature: surface water layer (ENVO:00002042); material: "saline water (ENVO:00002010), including plankton (ENVO:xxxxxxxx)" | depth 5 m | reverse complement strand
ATACTGGGGAGAGCCTATCCCTATGATTTTCGAAAATGGAATTCCGAAGTTACTGGATGAATCAAATTATCCGTTAACTCTTCCAGAGGTTGATGAATACTTGCCCACTGAGGACGGTGACCCTCCTTTAGGAAGAGCAAAAAATTGGAAGCCAGAAAATGGCGACCATTACGAATTAAGCACAATGCCGGGGTGGGCTGGATCCTCTTGGTATTATCTGCGTTATATGGACCCTCAAAACAATGGGACGTTTGCCTCAAGAGAAGCGACAGATTACTGGAATCAGGTTGACCTTTATATTGGTGGAACCGAACACGCAACCGGTCATTTATTATACTCGAGGTTTTGGTGTAAACTTTTGTTTGATTTAGGACATATCGGCTTTGATGAGCCTTTTAAAAAATTAATTAATCAAGGAATGATTTTAGGAACCTCATCAATTGCCTTTAGGGTAAACGGAACCAACAAATTTGTTTCAAAAGGACTTAAAGATAATTATGACACTACTCCTGTCCATGTAGATGTGAATATGGTTTCTAATGACATTTTAGACCTTGACGCATTTAAAGTATGGAGAGCTGATTTTTCCGATGCTGAGTTTGAACTCGAAAATGGAAAATACATCTGTGGAGAAGAGGTTGAAAAAATGTCAAAATCTAAATTTAACGTCGTAAATCCAGACGATATCGTTCAAGAACACGGTGCGGATGTCCTTAGATTGTATGAAATGTTTCTCGGTCCGTTAGAACAAGCTAAACCTTGGAGTACAAAAGGAATTGATGGAGTTAGTCGATTTATTCGAAAGTTCTGGAACCTATATCATGATACGGATGGAAACTTTAAAATTACGGAAGGGAAGCCTTTAAAAGAAGAAATGAAGGTCCTCCATACATTAATTAAAAAAGTACAGGAGGATATTGAAAACTTCTCTTTCAATACTTCGGTTTCAGCATTCATGGTTTGTGTAAATGAACTTCAAAAATTGAAATGCAATAAGAAAGTTGTGCTTAAAGATTTAGCAATTGTTGTTTCTGCTTATGCTCCTTTTATCACTGAAGAGCTTTGGTCTTTAATGTGCGAAAAAGGGAGTATTGCACATGCTTCATTCCCAGAATTCAATCCCTCTTATCTAATTGAGAATTCATACACTTACCCCATTTCTTTTAATGGAAAAATGAGATTTAAATTGGAATTTCCTCTAAACATGGATAAAGCTGATATAGAAAAACAAGTCCTTAATCACGAAGATGCTCAGAAATGGCTAAATGGAAAAACTCCGAAAAAAGTCATTGTTGTCCCAAAGAAAATTGTAAATATTGTCGTTTAATAAAAACGATTGATAATCCTGTCTATTGAAAAAAATAATACGAATAACCTCTTTAAGTTTTGTGATGTTTTACATCACTGCGGCGCTTTTTTATCCTGACTTTTTCAACCCTTTAAAACTGTTTTTTTGTGACTTAATGCAAATCCAATCTGAAACTCATAAATCTTTAAACTTTGGACGTCCTTTTGCTTTATTGTCTTTGATTAGCATATCATGTGTAATTGCATCATTTTTTATTTGGTTTTCCAATCAAACACAATGGTCAAAACCCAAAAAGCTGTTCACGAAAATAAGCGGAAGTGCTGCTGCTTTTTTTACCGTTTTTCTTTTCACCAGTTTACACGATGAGCTTATTTTAATTGCTTCAATTGTTGGTGCTTTTCCTATTTCTTTAGTAGGTTTGGAATTACTAAAAATGAAAAAAAAATGCGCACCTGTTTTAGGGTGTTCTGCCCTATTTCTTCTTACATTCTATAACTTAAGTTTCTATCTTAATCTTTTTGAATTATTGTGGCCAACAATTCAAAAAATCTCCATTTTTCTTTGCTTACTATGGATAAACATTTTTATTTCAAAACAAAAAAATTACATCCCTCTTACTAAACAAGACAAATATCGCTTCAAAACACTTAGAAAACGAAAAGCGTATGCGTCATGATATTTATAACCGATTTTTTCACTCTTCCCATAAGCCAAACACCATTCATCTCTCCCCTTAAAACCAGAACACTATATCCTAACTTGTAAAAACCGCAGCACAATCACACACGACTTTTTGAATTTATTCTGTACTATTTTATATCCAAATTTAGACTCTACAAACTTTAATTATCAAGAAATCAAAAGTATTTATCCGAATGGAATTATGCTAATAACAGATCAATAAGTTAATGCTTTCTCTCATAACCAAATATCACATTGCTTGGGAAGATTCTTTAAAAAAGGTAAATACAAGACTCCTATGTCATAAAGCCAGGTAACTTACGGTTTAGGCTTATTTTAACCTCCTTTCAGCTACCTTCTCAAAAAGAAATTATTGCTGTTCAAAAACCAATGTAATCTTATTGAAATCAGCAGCTGCATTTATAACCGTTCTGAATTCCTCATAACGCTCTAAAGGAACAGAAATTTCATCATAATATTCATAACAAATAACTTTCAGATTATTTCCATTAAGTTCGTATTTACTGGTAAACTCCATTGTGTTTTTACCATCTTTTGAGGATGAATAGTCCATGTTTAAATCACTCAAGTTGGTGATTTTATATCCTTCTGGAATTTTTATGTTTAATACTCTTTTGTAGCCATGATTGTATCTATTTTCCACATCGAACTTTCTAGCTGTGTCCTGATACATTTCGACTTGAGCACCAATTACTAAGCCCATTTTAAATAAAAACTTTTTTCCTGCCTGCTCTATTAAAGATGACGACTCTGCATCCCCTTCATAAATATATGGTTTCGCCAGCATATACCCCTCCATCTCTTCATTCTCGGTGGTAATATTCGATATTTCCGCATCTTCCGCAAAAGATTTTAGATTCTCCTTTAAAATTTCTTCTTTCTGTTCTTCAGTTGCTAACGCCATATATGGCCTGGTGTAAGCAGCGCTATACCCACTGGTTTCATGTTTAACATGAGCCAAAACTTTTTCAAAATCTTCGTCAAACTCTATATCTAAGGTCATATTGTCGTAATTAACGTCACTATTTGTCCCTGCAATTTCTCTTATTTCTGGATAAAAAGAGCGAACGCCTCCTGCCTTAACAGGTTTTATGAATAATCCTTTATGATATGCATAAGAACTTGGTATGAGACCAAACCTCATAAAATCATTTGTAGGAGCCATGTATTGATCAAGTTTAGGGAAATAAAATAAGGAAGCTTCAAGATAATTGTAGGTCTCAAAATCTTCATCAAATTGTTTTTTAAAACGATTACAAGTTACAACAACCTCGTGCTCAATATCTAACAAATCAAAAATTCTGGCATAAATTCTCATCGCATTTTGTTTGCTGTATACCTTTTGTTTCAAAGGTTCGTGAATATAATATCTTCCGGTTTGCCCACGTTTTAAATTGCCTTTTATGTAGTGTTCTATTGCAATAATTTTATTTTTTTCATTTTCAATTTTATCCCACTTTTCTCGTTTTATGAGCCCTTTAATTACCTTGGTCTCCTTTTTAATATCTTTTTCACTGTTTCCCTCATAAATTCTTTTCGAATAAATTTTTGTGGCCTTGCTGTAACTAAAGAAGTTTCTTTGATTTTGATTTTCTAATTCAAATAGTTTCACTTCGGCCCTTTTTATCAAGGCATCTCCTTTCGAATAATCCTCCTCTTTAAATTTTTCAACTTCATTTAAATGCAAAACATATCTATTCACATCTACTGCGGAAGTATCGTCTATGACTTCCTCCAAATTATTGTATGATTTTGTTTTAATGAGAAAATCTTCAGGAACCGTTAATTCATAATGAAAATGTCGTTTGGGATATTCATCTTGAACCTTTACTTCAAAATAAAAGCTATTAAATCTACCTGGTTCTTTTATTGAATAAGTATATTCTATTTCACTTCCAACCTCAATACCCTCAAGGGCGAATATTGTAAACGGACCATAGTTTTCATAATTTTCAACCTCTTTTTTATTGCTGTCATCAAATTCTATTATTTTACCATTTTTGTTTATCGCGCGCGCCTTTAAATTAATTACATCTCGAGAGTTTGACATGGAAATATACACCTTGTTAAAGTTCTCTACTGCTTTATCGTTATTCAACCGAATTCTTTTGTAGTATAAATTTTCTTCAATCAATACATCATCATAAACCGTCCCTGATTTGGGGTCGACAAATGTACCGTATTCGTACTTGCAAACATTTACATCGGATATGTAAACTGCATTACTCTTTTTTTCTTCTTCTGTTAAGTTTGTTAAAACAGGCGTTTCCTCCCAGAAATCCTCGTTAAAAGATTCTGCAACACCCTCTACTTGAGCTAAAAGGGATATTGAAATACTAAACAACGACAATAATAATTTAACCTTCATTTTTTCAGTGTGTAGAATGTATTATTTATTTTCTCTTGATGATTATAACTTCCTTGTAGGCTTTTTTCAACTTTTTAATCATTGAATTCCACTCTTCAAATTGAGGTTCCTCGATTAACAAAGTATCCACATAAATATTTTTTTTCAATACTATTTTCCCCTCCTTTTTCTCGTATGTAATTTTGAAACCGAAATCATTCCCCTTAAACTCTGCATCGTTTGGAACAAAGGCAAGTTCAAAACCTTCAGGAAGTTCAAACTCAACCTCATATCTTAAGTCCATCTTGTGTTTAAATTGTCTTGCAATTCCTTTTCTTTCCTCAATATCCAGTTTACTGTTTTTATAATCTCTATCAAGATTAAGGTTAATATATGTCTCATCTTCAACTGTTTTACTGTAATCGTCTAAATTAAATTTGTAATTAATAGTTAGAGAAGTATCTCGGTTCTTTAACCCAATAAAACTGGACTCATCCACTCTAAATTTATTGTTCCCTTTTTCTAAATAAGATTCAATATAATTTCTTTGATCTTCTTCATTGTTCATATTAGCAAGCCGGTAAACGTAGTTAAATTTCTGATACCCCTCAGCCTCTATTTTTCCAGAACCAACTAATTTTGTTCCCAAAAGTTTCATAGAAACAAAATCGTATTCTACATTTTGCTCTTTATTTACAACCGGAACTCGAAACAACTCATAACGCCCTTCTCCCTTTGAAATCAACGCTTGTTTTCCTTGAATGAATTCGGTAGGATAACCATATGGTGTATAAGATCCGACCGCATCCAGAATAACCACTTCATCTGATTCATTTCGATAAGAAGCAATCATATGGTTATCGACTATTGGTGTTGCTATTTCAGTGTAATCGTAGGGTAGGTCATCACTTCCAATCCATGTAATATTTGCTTCTATTCCAGCATACTTCATCATTTCTGTTATAATACTGGCCATGTCTTTACAATCTCCATATCTTTTTCTGCATACACTTGCTGCGGAACGGGGAATAAATCCTCCCATACCGTCTTCGAAAGCAACATATTTTATGTTGTCTTGAACCCAATTAAAAATTTCTCTTGCCTTTTCGTCTTTCCCTTTTAAATCTTTTACTAAATCCAGGGTAATTGACTTTAAAACGGAATCTTCCTTTAAATTCAAATCCTTAATTAAAGAGTAATACCAATTGTAGAGGCCATCCAAATTCGGTAACACAGTAATTGTTGTGTCCTTTAATCTCATTTCTCCGATATAGGTTACTATGTGTGGAGTATAATAGCGTAAATTAGGAGCTCCAAACGAAGATTCATATGCATCTTGATTTTCGACTTTCCAGGTAATCGTGGTAACGCCTCCTTTTTCAACTTTCGTTTGTTTTATTTCAATTTTATCGGCGTTAAAAAGTTTATAATAAACATCCACATTTGAAGGATAAGAGATACTGTATTCCGATTTCAGAGTAGGAAGGTAATTCATTAAAAAAGTACTTCCCAAAAATTGAGGTTTCTTTATTACTTCCCTGTAAGCTAAATTTATTTTAGTTCCAGATTCAGAACCCGGGAACCTGAATGCAATTTGCTTATTGTCGTGAAAAAAATAACTTCCATCGTAAACGTCTTCTGTTTTGAATTCCGTTACTTTGGTTTTTTTTAACTTTTCTGTATCTCCATTTTTTGGTATGTATGAAAAAGCTTTGATGTTTTGAATTTCTGAAAATTCTGAAAATTGAATGTTTTGATCGCCATAAGCCCTTCCTTTATCACTTAGATATAAGATTTCCCAATTTACATCACTATATATTTCAAAATCATTCCCTTTTGTGTTAATGACTACATGCTCTTTTTCTGAAAGATATACTGCATGGTCATCACTATATTTTTTTTGCAATTCAGAAAGCGATCCACCCTCTTCTGAGGTTTGAGAAAAACCCAATCCTGAAAAAATAAAAAATAAAAAATAAAAAATTCTTCTCCCCATCATTTAACCCTATTATTAAATTAACTATCGTAAATCAACCTCAATAACAACGTCATCTTTATATTTCAAAACATAAAGTAGGTTACCCTTGTCGTCATAAAACTTAGCCAAACCGTCTTTTACATCCTGATTATAAGTGATTTCTGAAAGCAACACTCCTTTTTTATTGTATTTTTTTTGTATCCCGTGTAATCTTCCATAATTATAAGAAGCCTCATACCTCAAAGTTCCGTCCTCATAATAAGCCTTATAATCCCCATGATGATTATTGTTCAAATAATTTGCTTCAATCCAAGGTTTTCCATTGCTGTGCATCCTCTTGTAAGGACCTTCATATAAACCGTTCTTTTCCGAATAAGATGAAGCGACATTCCCATCATCAAAATAGGTTTTAATATCCCCATTCCCATTTATTACTATTGGTTCAATAAGCTTGCCATTTTTTAAATAGCTGTAAGCAACCATTTCTCCTCCGTTATATTTTCTTTTGATTACAATTTTTCCAAAAGCATCGTAGTTACAAAATTCTCCATGAGTAAAGTCTCCCTCCATGGGAGCAAAAGAATTCAAGGCGCCATTTGGATGGAAATACTTCTCTCCAATGACATCACCGTTCTTATCGTAATATGTTATTTCCTTTATCCCACCAGATATGTAATATCTCATAACAGAGTCTTGAGCTACATCCAATTCATAAAAAGCCTTGTATGCTAATTTACCATTGTGGTGATAAGTTTTCCACTCTCCTTTTCTCTTTCCATAAACATACTCTCCCTCTTCCTTTAAACTTCCATCAGGAAAATATGATCGGTACATTCCATGACTCTCCCCATAATTTTTTTGACTTTTTTCAAGAGTCTGACCATTCGGGTAGTAAAAAGTTTTTGTCCCGTGATGCTCTCCTCCGTCAAGCTTAGACTTAAGATACAAATGTCCTGCGGTACTTTTAAATATGTATTCTCCTTTTCCTTGCGGTGTTTTGATATCACAAATAACATTTCCATCCTTATCAAACACTTCCGTTTTATACAAAACGTCTCCTTTATAAAAATAATTCGATCTTTTTTCTCCTGTTATTGAATAAATAGTAACATGACCATCACTTTTACCATCTATAAAATACACTTCCTTGTAAAGGTTTCCATTTGGGTGATAGTACTTCCATAGGCCTGCTTTTTCTCCTTCAACGTATTGACCTTCAGCATGTTTTTTTCCATTGTCATAATAAGATTTATATTCTCCATGAAGTTTGTCGTCTTTATAATACATCTCTTGATCAATCCCGCCCCATGAATAGTACTCTTTATACTCACCCGATAAAACACCTTTAACATAATTTCTTTTCTCACTAACGTTTCCATTTTTAAAATACACAGTATATTCTCCATGAAATTTATTTCCTTTTTTTGTTCCTTCTATGTATTTATATCCAAATCGATCGTTCAAAACATATTCCTTTTTCCCACTCGATAAAAGCTCTCCATTTGGGCCATAATTGTAGTACTTTTTTAACTTCCCCTTTTTAAACACGTGCTCCCAAAGGACCCTATTATCATTGGTATAATCTTTATCGACACCGTGAAGCAATCCATTATTATATGTTCTGTAAACCAGTGTATCTCCTTTTTTATCAAATTGCACATAGTCGCCATGAAAACTCCCTCCTTTATAATTGTACTTGTAAGCCAATGAACCATCGTAATAGTAATCTTTCCATGTACCGTAACGTTGTCCACCCTTAAACTTGCCCTCACTGGCTATATTTCCATTTATATGGTATTCAATATATGAACCAGTAGGTTTTCCTTTAGAGTAGTTTATGATTTTTAAAGTATCGCCCAACGGACCGAAAACATAAAGATTACCCTCATTCAATCCTTTTACAACATTAACTTCAGAATAAAGCTCCCCATTTGTATAAAACTCTTGAACCTTTCCGTCTAATTTATTTTCCTTAAAATTTTTCAGCAAATAAAAGATCCCTTGGCTATTGTATATCTTAATCTCCCCATTTAATTCTCCATCTAAAAATTCACCTCCATAATTTGAACAACCGTTATCTCGAGTAAAATATGCATGGCCGTTAAGAACTCCGTCCTTATAAATCCCGGACTCTTTGATGTATCCATCTTGAGAATACCAAATATTTTCACCTATTAGCTTACCTTTTTCATTATATTCTGTTTCTGCTGATATTTTTCCACTTGGATATAAGTAGGTCCATTTACCCTCTCTAAAGTCTTTTTTGTTTATTTTTCCAAAGGCTTTTAAAATCCCTCTACTGTCCATAATGTAGTCTCTTTCATCGATTTCACCATTAACCTTAAACTTGTTGGAATTTATTTGATTTTCCCAGTATTCTGTATTAAACTTTTCAAACGCATCAAAATTGTTTTTGTAAGTAGAGATTACTTTCTTAACATAGGGATTGTTAATTACACTCATTACATACAAAATATAACCTTTCTCAAGACCTTTGTTCTTAATTTCATTGAGAAATTTACCATAATATTTCATCGTAAAATCATCTGATTTTGACTTGTATGAAAATTGCTTAAAGATTAAATCAGTAACGGCGTTGGATATATACCTTAATGGTATGTCTGTTTTGTAATCTGCTTTTAAAGCTAATCCTGATGAAATTAAACTGTTGATTTGTTTGTATTCTTTATTATCTTCTTTTTCCCTGTTTATTTCAAAATTACTTTGCATCATATCGTTCATTCCTCTGAAAGCCTCTTTCAAAGAATTTGAATTTCGATTTGAAATTATCGCCATTTGAAATCCTAATATTGCCTGAATCTCACCCCCTTCATCTCCCATTATTTGAGCAAGTAATAAATGAGATGCAGAATGATGCGGATGCTGAATTATTATGGATTGTAATATTTCTTTTGCCTCTTCGTATTTTTCTTGCTCCTCAAGCATTTTCGCCCTCAGATATTCAAATCTAAATTTGTAAAGAGGGTATTCAATTGATCCTTCATCAATACACTTTGATACATTTTCAAATTCTTTTATTTGAATTAATCCGTTTATTTTATAGTAATATGCCTCCGCTGAATATTGAGAACCCTCTTTAATCATTTTTGTTCCTGTTTTTACCGCCGATTTGTAATATTCAGAAGTAAATTCACAGATTAGCTTATTCAGTTGAGCCAATTCATATAAGGTATCGCTCTTGTTTATTTTTTCGAAAGAAGCAAAAGCCTCTTTGTATTCTTCTTGCCCAAAATGCTCATAAGCTTCATTAAAATATTCTTTTGAAGTCGTAAAAGTATAATCGGATTGGGCGAAACCGATTTGGGTCGCTAAAACGCATAAAATTGCAAATATCTTTTTCATAATGTATTAAGTTGCCTCTAATTTAACCACAATTCTTTAATTTCTGACAAGAATCAAAAAATATAACATTTATTAGGAAAAACACTTTTTGTTTTGTTTTGTTGCAATGGACGAAAAACAATTCTTTAAGCCATTCCAGAAGTCATTGAACTAAAAGCATCCTCAAAATGGATAATATTGCTTTTTTCATTTTCTATAATTATCGAAATAATATCAAATCTGGCTGAAACTTCCAATTCAAGGTTTTCAAGATATACCGCAGCGATTCGAATAAGATCTTTTTCTTTTTTAAAAACAACGGCTTCTTCAGGTTCTCCATACTCAGAGGAGGAACGTGTTTTAACCTCAACAAAAACGAGCTCTTCTTTATCCTCAGCTATAATATCAACTTCTAAATTACTCATCCTCCAATTTGTATGATGAATTAAATACCCTCTGTTCTTTAAGTATTTAACTGCTATTTTTTCTCCTTCTTTGCCCAGCTGATTGTGTAATGCCATATTAAATTTTCATTTGATAATTATCCCCCGGAAGAGCTTTTATGATTCCATTTAATTCAAGATTAAAAAGTAAATAAGAAACCTTTTGAACACTGGTGTTCAGATGAAAAGCTACTTGATTCTTATTGGCAATTCCTTTAGATTGAATGGCCTGAATTATAAGTAATTCTTCATCTGTAAACTGATTAAACAAATTATTTTCTTTCTTTTTATTTTTTGGTTCTATTGTAATCCAATTCATCGCTTTTAAAACATCCTCTCCCGATTCAATTAACGCCGCCCTATTCGATTTAATCAAAGCGTTACAACCTCTGGAATAAGGATCTATAATTCTCCCGGGTGCAGCAAAAACATCTCGACCATATGAATTGGCTATATTGGCTGTTATTAAAGCTCCGCCTTTTGATGTCGCTTCGACCACAACCGTTGCATCAGACATCCCTGCAACTATCCGATTTCGTTTTGGGAAATTTTCTCTCTCAGGATTTGTTCCACTCATGAATTCCGAAATTAGCCCACCATTAGTCAACATCTTTTTGGCCATTGCTCTATTTTTTTGTGGATATATTTTATCCAATCCATGCGCAAGAACTCCAACAGTTGGAATATTGTATTCCAGAGAAAATTTATGCGCATATGAATCAATACCATAGGCCAAACCGCTAACAACAAGTATGTCTTGATTTTCAAATTCCTCAATAATTTTTCGAGTCAGTTCCTCTCCGTACCCTGTTGCTTTTCGTGTTCCAACAATAGATACAATTTTCGTAAAGTTCAAATAAGGTGTTCCCCTGTAGTAAACCAGAAAAGGACTATCGTTACACTCCTTTAATTTAATTGGATATTTTTCGTGGTCGTATCCCCAAATTGAAATGCCGTATTTTTCCGCAAACTTAATTTCAGCCCTGGCCCTTTCCATTGCTTTTGCCTTTAGGGTTTTATTACAAAGTATCGACAATAGAACGTCTCCAATCCCTGGTATTTTTGACAATTCCTTCTTCGACGCTTTTAAAACCAATTCAGCGCTTTTAAAGTATTCCGTAAGTAGTTTCGCATACAGGTTCCCTATACCTGGAAGATTAATTAACGCTATTCGATATGCTGTTTCGGAAATCATAATCAGCAACTAATCTGCTGATTTCTTATAAGGTTTATCTCTTTATTAATAAAGAATCAGATTTGTTTTTAAAAAGATTTGTTTTCTTGGTTATAATTTTGCTCAAACGAATAAAAAATTATTCCTCATCGTCCTTAAATGAATTCCAACCCTGAGCCTCTAAAGCATGATTTGAACCATCCTTAGCGGTTAACGTTTGTCCTTCTGACTCATTGAGAAAATGACCTACAACTGTAAACATGGGGTGATTTTTGATTTTTTCATAATCAGACAAATCTATCGCAAAGACCAACTCATAATCTTCACCGCCATTCAATGCACACATAGTTGGATCCAAATGATTGTCTCTGGCTCGATCAAAAGTTTGTTGATCAATGGGAAGTTTATCCTCATAGATAGAAACACCTACTTTGGATGATTTACATATGTGCATAACCTCAGAAGAAAGGCCATCAGAGATATCCATCATTGCATTTGGTTTTATTCCCAATGATTCAAATTCTCTCACTACATCCAATCGTGCTTCTGGTTTTAACTGGCGCTCTAAAATATAATCACAATCCGACAAATCGGGTTGAACACTTGGGCTTTCTTTATAAATCTGTTTTTCTCTCTCTAAAATTTGAAGTCCCATGTAAGCACCTCCTAAATCTCCAGAAACAACAAGCAAATTAGACTCTTTAGCACCGCTTCTGTATACGATTTTCCCTTCCTTCCCTTCTCCAATAGCTGTAACACTAATTGTTAAACCCGATACCGATGAAGTTGTGTCTCCGCCTATTAAATCGACATTATAAAGTTCACACGCCAGAAAAATCCCCTCATATATTTCTTCAACAGCTTGTAGCGAAAATCTGTTGGATAATGAGATGGAAACGGTTATTTGTCTGGGAACAGCATTCATGGCAATAATGTCTGAAATGTTCACCATTACTGCTTTATAACCCAAATGCTTTAAAGGAACATAGCTTAAATCAAAATGTATGCCCTCAATCAATAAATCGGTTGAAATCAAGGTTTTTGAATCGTCATCGTATTTAATAACGGCAGCATCGTCTCCAATGCCTTTCAAAGTTGAGGCATTTCTCAGCTGGACTTTGTTTTTGATTAATTCAATTAATCCAAACTCCCCTAAATCCTTTAATTCTGTTCTATTTTGTCCCTCCATTTTCTTTTTCCATTGAAGCCCCAGCTTTACTCGCCTCTCTGAATGTTTGAATTTCCTTCTCAAACAAAGCATAAATCGGACAGCTTTTTATTAATTCTTTTTGCAACGCAAAGTACAAACTTCCCTGAATACCCATTTTTTCAGAGTCCTCCTCTCTCCTCTGCTCTGAGGCAAACGTCTTTTGAATGGCTGATTGATTTTTACTGATGGCTTCGTTTAAACACTGCATTTTAATTGCGTTAGCATTTGATTTTATCTGTGCCGTATCTAATTTACTTAAACAAACACATGCCGTATCTGCAACCTGCTCCTCAATCGTCATTTGACCTTTACTAAAACCAATTATTCCAAAAACAAAAAATAGAAATGCAGCTGATTTTTTCATTTTAAAACATTTAAAGTATTTATATTTTAATTTTACTTAAAATTCTCCTTAAGGTTAAGGTATGAATTTTTTATTAGTTCTAAACAAGAGAATAAACTAAGAGAGTGAAAAACATTAAAAACATTATTCTTGATTTAGGTGGGGTTTTAATTAATCTAGATTATAATAAGGTTAATACGAAACTTTCTGAATTGGGGCTTTCAAATTCTTTTTCAAAAGCCAAGCAAATTGATTTAATAGATAAGTTAGAAGAGGGCAAGATTTCTGAAAGAGGTTTTATCGATGAGTTTAACAGAATCGCGAAAACAAACCACACCAAAGATATAATTATTGATGCCTGGAATTCTATTTTATTAGATTTCCCTTATGAAAGATTGGAATTACTTGAACTTCTCGGAAAAAAATATCGATTGTTTTTATTCAGTAATACAAATTCCATTCACATAAAAAAAGTTTACAAAATACTTGATGAATCCTACAATATTAAAAATTTGGACTCTTATTTTGAGAGGATCTATTTATCGAATGAGTTGGGAATAAGAAAACCAAAACCAGAGGGGTTTGAATACATTTTAAAAGAAAATAATTTATCTCCTTACAACACCCTATTTATCGACGACAGCCCTCAACATATTACCGGAGCTAAAAAAACAGGAATTCAATGCGAATGGTTAAATTTAGAAAAGGAAAATCTTCACGAATCATTAACTCGATTATCTCTAATTTAGAACCATGAATTCGATAGTAATTGTAGCCGGGGGTAAAGGAAAAAGGATGGGCAGTAATGTTCCCAAGCAATTTTTAGTGCTAAAAAATGAGCCGGTAATTATGCACACCATTAGAAAGTTTTACAATTGGGATAATCGTTGTGAAATTGTTTTGGTTCTACCTTTCAGTCAAAAAACCTATTGGGAAAACCTGGTAAAAGAATACAATTTTAATATTCCGGTTTTGGTAACTTCGGGTGGTAACACTCGTTTCCATTCTGTAAAAAATGGGCTTTCTAAAACATCAGGAGATGTTATTGGAATTCATGATGGGGTAAGACCTTTGGTTAGTGAGGAAACCATTAAAAACTGTTTTGATGTTGCAAAAAAAGAAGGAAACGCTACCCCTTGCCTACCAATAAACGACTCTTTACGTATAGTTGAAAATAACGCCAATAGAACAGTAGATCGATCAAAATTCTACAAAATTCAAACCCCTCAAGTTTTTCAAAGATCAGTCCTTTTGAAAGCGTTTGAACAAGAATTCGCTGAGGAATTTACGGATGATGCTTCGGTGGTTGAAAAAACCGGAGAAGTGATTCAATTGATAAAAGGGAATGAAGAAAACATTAAAATTACAAGACCATTCGACTTAAAAATTGCTGAAGTTTTTTTGAAATAAAAACACCACTTATCTTTCCATCAAATATTTAACCTCTAAGGTTTTTTACATCTCTCTTTCGGTAAAAATCTCAACCAAAAAGACTTCCAGTTTAAAGTCAAAAAATATACTTTGAGTAAATAGAACAATAAGAGATGCTATTTGTTTGAATTGTCTAAGAGAGGTTAATTTAAACCAAAATTCACGTAAAAATAATCAGTAATTTTCTTTTACCACCAATTGAAATTTAGATTATATTTGCAAAATTAAAATTCTTACCGGATGAGAAGTATTGCATTCATAATTGTTTTTTGTACTGTAATTTCAAATATAACCTCTCAGGTAAACTTTGATAATTATGAGCCCATTCAATGTGAGGGAGTTATTCCCGATGACTTTTTAGAGTCTTTTAAATTAGACGCTCTTGAAAATATAACGCGCTTAGAAAACGAAAATAAAGCTGTTTTCAAAGCCAGGCGAAAATTTATTCTTTCCAATTATGATATAATGGGAGAGACTTTAAAAGGAGGAGCAATACTTTTTGGTGATCCAGTATCAGAATATCTCAGTCGTTTACTGGATAAAATTTTAATTGATAAACCCGACTTAAGAAAAAAACTAAGGATTTATGCGATTAGAAGTGGATATACCAATGCTTACTGTACTCAACAAGGCATTATTCTTGTTACAATGGGAATCCTTTCTAAGGTTAAATCGGAAGCGGAATTAGCTTTTATTTTAATGCACGAAATATCTCATTTTACCGAGAACCATTTAATAGAAAGAGTTGTAGAAACAGTAAAAACGAGAAAAACAGGTGGGTATAAATTTGCATATTATTCAGACATTATTGAAGAACTTCTCCAAAGAAGCCAAGATAACGAACTGGAATGCGACTCGATTGCAGCTGAATATTTAAACAGAAGCGAATACAGTGATCAGGTTGTCGATAATGTCATGGACATCTTACTGAGAACACATCTTCCATTTGAGGAAAGTAGGTTTGATATTTCGATGTTCAATGATAATACTTTCAAAATCCCTAGTTTTTTTGAAAAAAAATCATTGGATGAAATCAATCTAAACGAAAAAAAGTTTGATGTTTACTCTACTCATCCAAATGTTAGAACAAGAAAAAAAGCGATTAAAAGAATTATCGCTGGTAAAGAAAATAACAACTCTAAAAAGTTTCTCGTATCGCAAAGTAAATTTAATGAGATTCATGAAATTGCAAAGTTCGAAACAATAAACGCACATCTTTATCACAAAGAATATGGTGAAGCGATATATTGTGCTTCCGCTCTTCAAAAAAAATATCCCCAAAGTGAATTTCTGAAAAATGCAATTGCATTTAGTCTTTATGGTTTATCAAAATACGCCACTCAAAACGACCTCCACAAGGCAGCCAAATCGGTTCGAACAGTTCAAGGAGAGTCTCAACAAGTTCATCACCTATTCAGACAGCTCTCAAAAGCTCAAATCAACGCATTAGCCATTCACTATATTAATGCTCTTCGTAAAACCGACGCAACCAATAAGGTTCTTACCGAAATGGTAAAAAATCTCATTTTGGACATGCCTTATCTCGGTACTACAATTGAGGATATAACAAATTCATCAGAAATAGTTCAAGAAAAAGACATTGAAGAATTTAATCTGATCTCAGACAAAAGAGAAAGGATAAAAGCGAAAAGAGCTCTTCAGAAAAAATACAAACTATTCTATCTATACGGTTTAAAAAACGATTTTAAAAATGCAGATCTCATAGAATTTTACAACGAAGCGATAGATGAATACAATTATGCGCAAAAAGTGGACAATATGTCGGGGATTGAAAGATACCGTTTTGAAAAGAAAAAATACTTGAAGGCAAACAAAGAAGGTCTAAACTTAAACGGGAAAACCGTTTACTTTTTGGAACCCAGTATAAACTTTGAGCCGATGAGGTATGAATCCTCAAAGAAATACATTTCCAACATAGAAAAGAAAAAAGAATTTTTGAATTTATATAATGATTATGTGAAAAATCAACTAAATAACCTTGAAACTAAAATGCTTACAACTAATAATCTTTCAAAAAGCGATGTTGATCAATTTAACAGCATCAGCAATTTGTTGAGATGGCAAAGTGAAAAAACCTATCACAACACTGACGATATCATACCATTAAGTACTTTCAATGTCAGCAAAATCAATGAAGATATTGATTATGTATGCGGAATAAGATTTTCAAACTTTAATACCTACAGCATATATGTCTTTTATATCGCAGACATTAAAACAGGAGAAACGAAATATCAATATAGTTTTTATGGAAATGGAATGTCCGTAAAAAAATTATGGCTTACTGTTTCTAAGAATTTAAATGCTTTATCAAAATAAACCAATCTATTAATTACTAAAATCAATAAAATGAAAATTTCCAATCGAATACTAAATCTTATTTTAGTTCTATTACTTTCCGGAACAGCTTTTGCCCAGGAAATTAAATGGGGTGATCTACAAAAGTCTAAATGGGGTAGTTTTACTCCTCGTATAATTTCTGACGATTCAGAAGATTTATATGGATATTTCTTTCAAAGTGGTAAACTTCACCTAACTTCTTATTCCCGCTCCAATTATAAAGCAAATTATGATAAACTTATTCCTAAATTAGAAGTAGATGGAATACAGGTCTACATGGAGAGAATCAGTGTTCTAAAAGATAAATTTATCATAATAGGATCTTACTTCAAAAAAGAAAAAAAATCAAAAAAATTACTGTCAAAAAAATCTTTTACAAGTCATATTGTCGCTTTTGAAGTTGATAAAAAAACAGGGGTGTTAAATCCAAAACATATAGACCTTTTCAATGTTGAAGTTGAAAAAAAATCCAGAAGAGGAGACTTTGATGTTTACGTATCAGATAACAATGAAAAAGTTTTAATAAATCATACCTCTTACTACAAAAAGAAACGTAGAACCATTGCCACGTTTAAATTGTTTAACAATAATCTAGAAATTGAGGAGGAGTTTACCGAAGATTTCAAAAAAAGAGATGAACCCAACGCAATTGACAGAATTAACAATCTAGTTATTGATAATGAAGGATCTATTTACTATTTGGTTGGATTATCAAAATTTGTCTCTCTTGATGCAAACAAAGGTTATGAAAAATGGGAGGAAAAAATAGATATTGAAAAAGCCAAACCAGGATCACAAATAACAAGATTAAGGTATACGTTTGATAAGGATGACAACATTAATATTTTCGGGTTTTACAGAGAACAAAAAGCTGGCTTAAAAGGAGTTTATACATTAAAACTAGATTATTTAACAAAAGAAATCGTTCATTCAGAAATATCGGAGTTTGATGACGCTTTTTTGAACAACCTAAAGAGTAGCAGGCAAAAGAAAAAAGAGGCTAAAGGAAAAGTTGTAAATGTCAGTGATTTTTTCAACACCATCGATATGATTCCTCAGGAAGATGGAAGCATGGCTATTTCTGCTGAAACTCAAACTCACTACATAAACAGTGGTGATAATGGTTATGCTGAGACGGCTTTATACGGTTCAATTGTAACTATGGAGGTAAATCCAAACGGGAAACTTTCATGGGCTAAATACATCCCTAAAAAGCAATTATTTTGGCAGGTTGGTATTAACTTCAATGGTTTTGTTTTATACACCGGGACTTTCTTTGGTGGTTTAAGATTAATGTTGCCGGCAAACAGCTCTAAATACATTAAATACTTTGGTTCAGTTGCCGGAGTTCAAAACGATAAATTAATCGTAATTTATAATGATCATAAAGCGAATACAGCGAATACTTCAAAAAAAGACAGAAAGACAATGAAAAGCGTTAAATCTGCTCGTCCGGTAGCCAGAGTTTACGACCTTAAAACAGGTGATATGACACAGAAAGATGTTAAGAAGGGGAAACAATCAGACGCCCCGTTCAATCCAACTGTATCATACAGAACTAATGATGGTTCAATCATTGTATTCGGTCAAAAAGGAAAACGTTTTAAGTTTGGCGAATTAAGCTTAAACTAATAAACCTCATTATTAATTATTCAAAAAAAGACCTAGGGAGTTTCCCTAGGTCTTTTTTATTTATTTGCACTAAAAACTTTATAACTCTTCAAAAATTCATTTTTTGATATTAAAAAAGCCGAATTGGGAAATTCCAATTCGGCTTTAGTATAATGATTCCTTTCTTTTTGAATTCAAATAAATGGTAAAATTAAACCCCTACTTTTTGTGAAATTAAATATTCAGCGATTTGAACTGCATTTAATGCTGCGCCTTTTCTTATTTGATCGGATACACACCAAAAAGTAATTCCATTTGGATTGGCTAAATCTTCCCTGATTCTACCAACATATACATCATCTTTACCAGCCAAATCATAAGGCATTGGATATCCTAGGTTTGGTAAATCGTCAACAACCGTAATTCCTTCAGTAGCTTCACAGGCAGCTCTAAACTGAGCTGGAGTTACGGGCTCCTCTGTTTCACACCAAATAGCTTCTGAATGAGCCCTCATTACAGGGACTCTTACACAAGTAGCTGAAACTTCAACATCTGAAGACATAATCTTCTTTGTTTCATTGTACATCTTCATTTCTTCTTTAGTGTATCCATTTTCCTGGAAAACATCAATATGAGGAATTACATTGAATAACAACTGGTGAGCAAATGCTTCAACTGTTAAATCTTTATCATCAACAAATTGCTTCACCTGCTCTTCTAATTCTGCCATTCCTGAAGCACCGGCTCCTGAAGCAGACTGATACGAAGAAACATGTACTCTTTTTATATGCGATAATCCTTCTAGTGCCTTTAAAGCAACTACCATTTGAATGGTTGTACAGTTTGGATTGGCAATAATATTTCTTGGACGATCGTTTGAAGCTTCGGCGTTTACTTCTGGGACTACCAAAGGGACATCGTTATCCATACGAAACGCACTTGAGTTGTCAATCATTATAGCTCCATGCTTAGTAATAGTATTAGCGTACTCTTTTGAAATACCTCCGCCTGCAGAAACTAATGCGATATCGATATCTTTGAAATCATCGTTGTGTTTAAGCTCCTTAACAATAAGTGTTTTTCCATTAAAGTCGTATTCCTTTCCAGCGCTTCTTGCTGATCCGAATAAAATCAATTCATCCATACCCTGTAAAGGTCTTTCCGATAAGATGCTTAGGAATTCTTGTCCTACTGCACCACTTGCTCCTACTATTGCTACTTTCATAATTTTATTTTTTGTTTCAAAGAATGCCCAAAGGACGCTTCTGTGTGTTTGTATAAAATTTGCTGTACAAAATTAAGTTTTTTATTCCGATTTATATTGTTTTAGTCAAAATTTGGAGTTTTGATTAACATTAAAATAAACATATGTATAAAAGTTAATCTCTTAAATCTTGTCTTAATAAATTCACGAAATAATTTCAGTTAAAAATTACAGATCCTTCTAAATGAAGAAGAAAACATTAATAATCATAGTGGTTTTTATATTTAGTTTAGCTCCTTTTGAATTCATTTTTTCGCAAAACCTAAAAACATATGATCTAATATTCTCAGAAATAATGTTTGACCCCACTCCATCGGTATCGTTACCCGAACTTGAGTTTATCGAAATATACAACAACAGCGATAGTTTAATTAATCTTTCCGAAATATCTTTAACAATTGGTAGTAGATCTTTTGTTCCAGAAAATCAAATACTAAAACCAGACTCTTTTATTGTCTTTTGGGACGAAGAAATACCAACACTTAAAAATAGTGGTGATTCATTAAAAATCATGTTTGGAAATAATACAATTCATAGGCTGGACTATACCCCATCAATGCATACATCAAGCTTTAAACGTAATGGAGGATGGAGCCTTGAATTAATTGATTTTACAAAACCTTGTTTGACTGAAAATAATTGGAATTCATCCGAGAACACATTAGGAGGAACTCCTGGAAAATCGAACAGTATCCTTAATGAGTTAAGTCCTTTGCCAATTGAACTACTCTCCTATTGTCCCAAAAACGATTCTCTACTCAACATTATTTTTTCTGTTCCAATTGAGTCTCTTGAAATGAATAATGAATATGAATCATTTTATAATCAAGTTGTTGTAACCATTCCAAAATTAAACTCTAATTCTATCGATTCTCTATTCATTACCAATGCCACAACTTGTTACGAAACAAGACCTTTTGAAACCTTAACGTTAAAATATGGTCTTCCTTTAATTCCTGACTCAGGTGATCTTGTAATCAATGAGTTGCTTTTTAATCCCGATGAAGAAGGAAGTGATTTTATTGAAATTTTCAATGTTTCAAACAAACCCATTAATATCTCTTCTCTTTATTTCTGTAAAAAAAACAATGAGAATGAACTTCAAGAACCTTTTAAAATAAGTAAATATCCTATTTTATTGATGCCTAATGAATATTCTGTTCTTTGTCCAAATAAGAGCTGGTTAATGAACACTTTTCCTAAAACAAAAAATATAACCGAATCGAATATTCCTGCAATGAATAATGATGAAGGAAAAATTGTTTTATTAACTCATTCCGCAAAAATTATTGACGAAATTCACTATTTTGAGAACTGGCACCATAACGAATTAATTCATTATGAAAATGTCAGTTTAGAAAAATTAAGGCCCACTCTGATTAATGTTTCATCCAATTGGTCTTCAGCTTCTTCAGTTGAAAACTATGCAACTCCAGGTTATGAAAATTCAAATTTCACAGAGTTAAAAAATACAACTCATAATTTTGAACTCAATCATTCTGTATTTACTCCAAACGGAGACGGCTATAATGATCATTTAATTCTTCAATACAACTTATCGGATGTCAATTGGATTGGTAAAATTGATGTCGTTAATCATTTTGGAGAAACGATACATAATATGTATTCCAATATATTATTTGGTAAAAAAAACTCGATAAACTGGAATGGGAAATTAACTAATAACACAAGTATAAAACCAGGGATATATGCCTTACTAATCAATGCATACAACACTAAAACTCAAAAAAAAATTAGAAAAAAATTAATTTTTTATGTGAATGGAATACTGGAATAATCATGAACCCTTTTCATTTGAGTGATTGAAAATGTCATTTCAGTATCCTTTTCACTCATCTTGTCAAATTCATTTGGACAAACGAGTGTAATTCTTGTAATTTCGCCAATGGTAATAAGGTAATTTCTTATAGTTAAGGGTTTCGAAGGTCAAGTTTATGCTTGACCTTTTCTTTTTTTAGTTTAAAAATCCAATATTTAAGCTTCTTTTAAAATCTCTATTTGCTGAACGCTTTCAGTTAATCTTTTTAATGTTTCTGTTTTACCAATTATTTCTGCAATGTTAAACAAAGACGGGCCTCCTCCCAATCCGGTTATGGATAATCTGAGTGCAATCATCGCCACTCCAAATCCAACCCCATTATTTTCCAGATAATTCTTAAACGCAGCTTCTAAATTAGCAGCCGTAAACTCCGAAACATTTTCGAAAACCTGGGAAATCTCCAATACAATTTGTGCAGATTGATTTTTCCATTTTTTCTTTATCATTTTAACATCAAAATCTCTTGGTGATTCAAAGAAATATTGCGCGGATGAATAAATATCTTTTACAAATGATACTCGTTCCTTCATGTGTTCCGCCACTGAAATTAAATTTACAGGCGTGTCGATTCCTCGTTTTTTTAAATCAATTCTAACATCAGAAGCTATTTTTTCGTTTGATTTTTGCCATAAATATTGCTGATTGAACCATTTCGCTTTATCTGGATCAAACTTAGCTCCTGATTTTCCTACTTTTTGAATATCAAATGCCTGTATCAGTTCATTTAGATTAAAAATTTCCTGTTCCGTTCCAGGATTCCAACCCAACATGGCTATAATATTAAGAAAAGCTTCTGGATAATATCCTTCCTCTCTATATCCTCTTGAAACATCACCTGTTTTGGGGTCTTTCCATTCTAATGGAAAAACAGGAAAACCACCGGCATCGCCATCTCTCTTACTAAGTTTACCTTTTCCGTTTGGCTTAAGTAACAATGGTAAATGTGCAAATTTTGGTGAGTCCCATTCAAAAGCTTGATACAATGCCACATGCAGTGGAGCTGACGGCAACCATTCTTCACCCCTAATAACATGACTAATTTTCATCAAATGATCGTCAACAACATTCGCTAAGTGATAAGTAGGCATTCCATCACTTTTATAAATTATTTTATCATCTAATTCCGACGAGTTAAAACTAACCGTCCCTCTTACCATATCGTCAACCAAAATATTTTGATTAGGTTCCATCTTAAACCGAACCGTATAAGGAATTCCTTGATTCAATAAATTTTGAGTTTCCTCTTTTGAAAATACAATTGAATTTCGGAGGTAATTTCTTGTAGAGGAATCATATTTAAAAACCTTTTTTTCTCCTTCGGCTTCCAATCTTTTAACATTTAATTCATCGGGAGTATCAAATGCATAATAAGCTTTATCGTTATCGATTAATTGTTGCAAATAAGTAACATAAATGTCTTTTCTTTCCGATTGTTTATATGGTCCGTAATCTCCTCCTTTATGAACTCCCTCATCGAAATCAAATCCACACCACTGCACACTCTCAATGATATATTTCTCTGCTCCCTCAACAAATCTTGTTTGATCGGTATCCTCTATTCTTAAAATAACATCTCCTCCTAGCTTTTTAGCAAATAAATAGTTATATAAGGCTGTCCTGATTCCTCCAACATGTTGAGGACCGGTAGGACTTGGTGCATAACGAACTCTAACTTTTGACATATATTTATTTTTAAATCACAAATATAACGCTAAGTGATGGATTGATATATTAATGCTTTATAACAAATGATTAACTAAATTTGAAATATAAATCTGTTTTGATTAACAATAAGATAAAAAACATGAAGTTATAATTAGTTGATAAAATTTTATTATGAAAAAATTACTCTTTTTATTCTTAGTCTCTATTTCATTAGAAAACTTCTCTCAAGAAGACGAAGGTGTTACTTATGCTAAATATTCAGGCTGGAGCATGGAGGCTTTTATTACCGGTCAGTTTAGTGAACAACCTGGAAGCGATATTATTTTACCATTCTATGGAATTGGTCTTTATCCCAGGTATAATCATAGCCTTGTTGACTATTTTTCAGTAGCAATAGGAACACCAATTAATGGAGGGGTTGATGCTCAAGGTTCTTCAATAGGATCTTATTTTCAATTTTTTGCTGATGTACCAATTGAACTTTCTCTAAATTTTGGATCTAAAGCAACTAAAGATGCAGACTATTTTTTTGGTGCCTATATTGGAGGAGGTCTGGATTATAATTACTCTGTTTTTTCTAACTCATTTGGTTACAAAGTTAATTCTCATTCTTTTGGACCAATGATCAGCGCAGGAATTAGATACATGTACTTAGGTAGGCCTTTAGGAATAAGGGTCAGCTATATGTCAGGCATAGTTAATAATTTCAAAGAAGATCCTTATATTATATACAGTAACAGCACAAATCCTAAAATTCTTACTTTAAGCTTAGCTTATAGTGTACAGTAAATTAAACAATATAAACAGAAATAAAATTCATGATAAACTTAAATTGTTTATCAAAAAGTATTATTTAAAAAAATTATTTAAAGGGGGAATCATTACCATTTCATTAGGGCTCTCTCTTCTCCTTGTTTTTGCAGTATCAGAATACTTTTTTCACTTCAATTCGTTATCGAGATTATTTCTTTTTTTATCGTTTAGTTCAATTTTGACTTTTGCTTTTATCCGCTTTTTTATTTCACCTTTATTAAAAGTTTATGGTGTTACGAAATCCATTTCAAATTATGAAGCCTCGAAAATTATTGGAAAATACTTTCCAGAAATCCAGGATCGACTCACAAATTTGTTACAACTTGAAAATGAAAATGAAAATAATGCCCTAGTTCTGGCAAGCATAAATCAAAAGGCTGAAAAAATTGCCCCTTTTGAATTTAAGGATGCTGTTTCATTTCATGAAGTTTTTAAGTTTGGAAAATGGGCCTTAATTCCAATATTAATCGCAATATTTATCTCCAGTTGGAACCCAAATATTCTCTCCAATGGAACAAAGCGAATAGTTCAATTTAACAAAAACTTTGCCCCAGAAAATCCATTTAAATTTAAAATAACAAATGAAAATTTATCTGTAATTCGATACAACGATTTTAAACTTCAAATTGAATTCACGAACGATGAAGTACCTAATGATGTTTATTTGACTGACGGAGAAAATAAATTCCGATTCATAAAAAAGAGAGCTTCTATTTTCGAATACGAATTCAGAAATGTTCAAAAAACAATTGATTTTCAGATAAAAACAGGTGAATTTCTCAGTCCATGGTATAAACTTTCACTTATTGAAAAACCTGTTATTAATCAACTATCACTTAAATTAAATTTTCCGAGTTATACACAAAAGAGTAACGAAGAAGTAAAAAATAGTGGAGATATTATTGTTCCGGAAGGCACTGAAATCACATGGAAAATTAAATCGAGTTTCGTGAATAAAATTCATTTCGTAACTCAAGATTCAATTGTTTATATCCCTTCCTCAAATAATCAAAACGAATATAAAACAAAAGTATATAAAGATTTAAGTTACAGTGTAATTCCTGAAGGTTCCAATGCTATTTTAGGAAACAAAATGAATTATAAAATAAAAGTCGTTCAAGATGAATATCCCAGAATTAAAGTAAAGGCTATTCATGACTCGATAAATCCTTTGATGATATTTCACTCTGGAATAATAGCAGACGACTACGGATTTAAAAAACTAACATTCAATTTCAACAATAAAGACACATCGGGTATAAGGACAATATCCATACCCAGAAACACCTTTCAACATCAATTTAATTACGGATTAAACATAAAGGACTTAGGTTTTGAAATAGGGGATGAATTCTCTTACTATTTTGAAGTTTTTGACAACGATGGTGTTAATGGATCAAAATCTGTAAAAAGTCAAACAGAAGCTTTTAAAGCTCCTTCAAAAAAAGAAATTGAGAATCTTTTAGCCGAAAACAAAGAATCCATTAAGGATAGATTAAGAGAAAACATGATTGAAGCTCAAAATCTTCAAAAAGAATTCCAGGCTATTCAAAAAATGATGCTCGAAAAACAAAAAATGGATTGGCAGGATAAAGCCCGCATCCAACAATTTTTAGGACATCAAAGAAATTTCGAAAACAACATTGAAAAGCTACAATTTGAAAATGAAAAAAATAATTTTCAAAAAGAACAACTTTCTCCTCAAGAAGAAAATCTGATAAGAAAACAAGAACAAATAAATGAGTTATTCGATCAATTGATGAATGATGATATGAAAAAACTATATGATGAACTCGAAAAGCTGCTCGATGAGTTAAATGAAGACAAAACAAAAGAAACTATTGAGGAAATTAATTTGAGTAACGAAGAGCTTGAGAAAGAACTCGATAGAACATTAGAAATGTTTAAACAAATGGAGTTTGATGAAAAATTAGAAAAAGTAATAAATGATCTTAAAGATTTAAGTAAAAAACAAAATGAACTCGGCGAAGAATCAAAAGAAAATAAAGAAATTTCAAATAAAGAACTTCAAGAAAAACAAGAGGAATTAAACAAAAAATTCAAAGATCTCCAGGAGGAAATCCAAGATTTAAATCAAAAAAATAATGAACTTGAAAACAAAAGGAACCTTGAAAACACAATCGATCAACAAAATGAAATAAATAATGACCAGCAAAAAAGTTCTGAAGAACTGGGGAAAAACAATAAAAATAAAGCGAATAAAAGTCAAAAAAAAGCAGCTGAAAACATGAAAAAATTAGCTGACCAAATGGAGCAAATGCAACAACAGATGCAACAACAAGGACAAATGGAAGATATTAATAGTTTAAGGCAAATTCTTGAAAATTTAATATCATTATCCGTTGAGCAAGAAGACTTAATGCAAAATATAAAAAAGATAAACCGTTTTGACCCTCAGTTTGCTGCTTTAGCAACAAAACAAGGTAACTTAAAAGAAAGTGCTAAATTGATTGAAGATTCCCTTCTAGCGCTATCGAAAAGACAAATAGCGCTGAAATCTATTATAAACAAAGAGATCATAGACATTAAATACAACATGGACAAATCAATAGATTTATTAAGAGAAAGAAAAAATTATCAATCAGCGGTTAAACAACAATATGTTATGACTTCTGCAAATAATCTTGCTTTATTGTTGGATGAATCTTTGCAACAAATGCAAGCGCAAATGCAAAACAACATGGTTGGAAGTGGTTCATGTTCTAAACCAGGAGGGTCAAGTCCGAAATCAGGAATGCCGGATATTAAACAAATGCAAAAACAATTATCTGAGCAAATGAAAAAAATGATGAAAGAATTACAAGGTGGCAATATGCCTGGTAATCAAGGTAATAAAAAAAATAAAGGTCTGGCAAAAGATTTGGCCAAAATGTCTGCTCAACAAAATGCCATTAAAGAAAAACTCAAAAAATTACACGAGCAGCAAAAAAAACAAGGAAATAATGGATTAGGCGATATGAAAAATCTTTTGAAAGATCTTGAAAATAATGAATTCGATCTGTTGAATAAAAACATTACTCGTGAAACAATTCTCAGACAAGAAAAAATAATGAATAAATTATTAAAAGCCGAGAATGCAATGAGGGAAAGGGAATTAGAAGAAAAAAGAAAGTCAAACAAAGGTAAAAGTGATTTTTATCGTAACCCTCAAGATTTTACCCCGTACAAAAGTTTCGAATTGAAGGAACAAGAAGAGTTAAAGACTATTCCGTCATCTTTTAATTTGTATTATAAGCGTAGAATAAGCGAATATTTTAATATTTTTGACGAATAACCAAAAAAAAATGGAACAACAATTATCTTTTCCATCAAAGGCTGAAAACCTAAATCAGGTAGAAATTTTAATTAACGATCTTTGCGAAAAATTTGAAGTAAGTGAAGATTATTATGGCAACATATTAATTGCTTTAACTGAAGCCGTTAATAATGCTATTCACCATGGAAATAAATCTAATCCAAATAAAGAAGTAAAAATCATTTTTAATGCGGATGGTTCCGTATTAAAATTTACTATTAAAGATGATGGTCCAGGTTTTGATTTTGATAATCTTCCTGATCCAACAGATCCTCAAAATATTGAAAAACCCCATGGAAGAGGAGTTTTTTTAATGAGAAATTTAGCAGACGAAATAGAATTTTCAGATGATGGTTCAACAGTAATAATGAGTTTTAATTTACAAAATGAATTATTACAAGAAGTTCAAAAAGAAAAAGAAGAAGAAGCTTAATGGATATTAGTAGTGAATTTAATTTTCACAGTGAAAACATTTCATTCGAAATCAAGAAAAAGCCGGCAATAATTAGCTGGCTTTCTTATGCAATAAAAAATGAAAATAAAATCCCTGGAGAAATATCTTTAATCTTTTGTTCTGACGATTATTTGCATAAGCTTAACATAAAACATTTAAATCACGATACGTTAACTGACATTATAACCTTTGATTACTGTGAAAATGAAATTGTACATGGAGATTTATTCATCAGTATTGATCGTGTAAAAGCAAACGCTGAATTATTTTTAACTTCGTTAGATAATGAATTACATAGAGTTATGATTCATGGAGTGATGCATTTATGCGGATATAAAGATAAAACTACTGAGGACCAAAAAGTTATGAGCGCGAAAGAAGATTTTTACCTAAATTTGCGCGACTTTTAATGTTTGATTGAGTACTTATGGGATTTTTTAAAGAATATGAAGTTATTGTTGTGGGAGCTGGTCATGCTGGCTGTGAGGCTGCATATGCAGCAGGAAAGATGGGTAGTAAAACTCTTCTTATAACTTTAAATATGAATAATATAGCTCAAATGAGCTGTAATCCAGCCGTTGGAGGTATTGCAAAAGGTCAAATTGTTAGAGAAATCGATGCACTAGGTGGAATGATGGGGATTGTTACCGATGAAACAATGATTCAATCCAAAATGCTAAACAGAAGTAAAGGTCCTGCAATGTGGAGTCCAAGAGCGCAATCGGACAGAATGATGTTTTCGAATTCATGGAGATTAAAATTAGAACAAAATTCAAACGTAGATTTTTGGCAAGACATGGTTACCGATGTTATAGTTAAAAATGATAAAATAAAAGGTGTTAGAACGCAATTAGGTCTTGAATTTGGAGCGAACTCTGTTATTTTAACCAACGGGACCTTTTTAAATGGAAAAATCCATATAGGAGAAAAAAACTTTGGTGGAGGACGAGCTGCTGAAAGAGCATCAATTGGATTAACAGCATCTTTAGAGAACTTTGGTTTTGAGAGTGGTAGAATGAAAACAGGAACTCCTCCAAGAGTTGATGCAAGGTCGCTTGATTTTTCAAAAATGGAAGAACAACCAGGTGATAAAAACCCTCCAACATTCTCATATACAAAAACTAAACCTCTAAAAAAACAAAGGAGTTGTTGGTTAACATATACAAACACCGAAGTTCATGATATACTAAAAACTGGTTTTGAAAAATCACCTATGTTCTCAGGTAGAATTCAAGGACTAGGTCCAAGATATTGTCCTTCAATAGAAGATAAAATTGATCGTTTTTCACAAAGAGATCGTCATCAAATTTTTGTCGAACCTGAAGGTTGGAATACAGTAGAAGTATATGTTAATGGTTTTTCAACCTCTTTACCAGAGGACGTACAATACAAAGCTCTGCAAAAAATAGTAGGATTTGAAAATGCGAAAATGTTTCGTCCTGGCTATGCTATTGAATACGACTTTTTCCCACCTACTCAATTGACTCACACACTTGAAACAAAAAAAGTTGAAGGTTTATTTTTTGCAGGACAAATTAATGGGACAACAGGATACGAAGAAGCCGGAGCACAAGGAATTATAGCAGGGATAAATGCTCATATTAAAGTACACAATTCAACCAAAAAATTCATATTGGGTAGAGATCAGGCCTATATAGGTGTTTTGATAGATGATTTAATTACAAAGGGAACAGATGAACCATATAGAATGTTTACTTCTAGAGCTGAATATAGAATCTTATTAAGACAAGATAATGCTGACGAAAGACTTACTAAACTCGGTTATGACATTGGTTTAGCAGAAAAATACAGACTTGAAAAAGTAAAAGAAAAACATATAAGTGTCAAAAATATTATTAATGATTTTAAAAAAACAAGTATACAACCTGATTTAATCAATAGTGTTTTAAAGGAAAAAAATAGTTCGGAAATAAAACAAAAAACGAAGGCTTACAACATAGTACTAAGACCTCAAATATCAATTATTGATTTACAAATAGATCCACACATAGAAAATATTATTAAAAACCAATCGCAAGAAGTCATTGAACAAGCAGAAATCTTAATGAAATATGATGGATATATTTCAAAAGAAAAAGAGATGGTTAATAAATTAAAGAAGATTGATTCAATAAAAATTAAACCCGACTTTAATTACAGTTTAATTAAAACTCTTTCTGCTGAAGCTGTTCAGAAATTAACAAAAATCAAACCTACTAATTTAGGTCAAGCAAGTAGAGTATCAGGTGTAAGCCCCTCAGATATATCAAATTTGATGATTTATTTAGATAAAAATTAATTGTTCCACGTGGAACATTAAAAAAAAGACCAATGGATAATTATTTGGTTATACAAGAAAAATTATTAGAAAAAATAAAAGAGAAATCGAAAGATAAACTCGTTGATGTTTTAATGAACACACTTCATGTAAGTTTAGATAGTGCATACAGAAGGATTCGTTTGGAAAAAATCTTAACTCTTGATGAGGTAATTAAAATAAGTAACAGATTTAATATATCAATAGATCATCTAATCAGTCATGATTCTTCTAATTCAGTTTTATTTTCTTTCCCTTTTAAATCTTCACAATTTGATTTAGAAGAATATTTTAATAAAATCTTAACTCATTTAATTAAAGTGAAAGAGGGTAATGGGGTAATGTATTATTCAGCAAAAGATATTCCAATTTTTCATTTTTTTCAGGATAAAAAATTATTGGCATTTAAATTACATTACTGGCTGAATTCAATGAATAGAACTGAAGAAATAAGAAAGACAGAGTTTAATTATGATTTTATACCTGCACCGATAGCAGAATTAACTAAAAAAATATACACAGTATACTCCCAAATAAAAACACATGAGATATGGAATAATGAAACTTTAACACGAAGTTCCAGTCAAATAACATATTATTACGAAATGGGAATTTTAACTAAAACCCAAGCAAATGAACTACAATTAAGACTCATTGATTTTATCAAACATCTTAACAGTGAATGTGAGATAGGTATAAAATACTTTATAGATCACGAACCATACTCAACAGAAGAGAACTACTATTTTTATTGTAATGAAATAGTCTCAACAGATAATTCAATATACGCAGAATACGACAATATTAAAGAATCATTTTTACCTCATATCCTTTTGAATTATATGACAACGGATAATATTCAGTATTCGGAATACAATAAAAGTGTTTTTGATACTGTAATCAATAAATCGACACTAATAACAAAGGTGAATGAAAAAGACAGAAGAAAATTCTTTAATTTCAACAAACAATTTATTGAAAAACAAATCAATAAAATTGAAATTATTTAGAAAAATAAGCAACTAGTATTTTAGCTTTATGTTCGCCTATTTCATTAGTTAATTCTTCTAATGAGGCTTTTTTTATTTTTTGTACGGTTTTAAATTTAACCAATAATGAAGTTATTGTTTTATCCCCTATACCTTTAATTGCATTTAATTCAGAATCAAATATTTTTTTACTTCTTCTGTTCCGATGGTGATTAATACTAAATCGATGCGCTTCATTCCTACAAAACTGAATAAGTTTTAGCGCGGAGCTTCTTTTATCAATATACATTGGAAAAGGATCACCAGGAAAAAATATCTCCTCTAATCGTTTGGCAATTCCAATTACTGCAATCTTGCCTTTCAAACCTATTTTATTTAAAGCAGATAACGCTGAATTCAACTGACCTTTACCTCCATCAATAATAATTAAATTAGGTAAAAGACCTTTTTCTCTTAATATACGAGAGTATCTTCTCTCAATCACTTCTTGCATAGAGGCATAATCATTCGGCCCTTGAACTCTTTTTATATTAAAAATTCTATAATCTTTTTTAGATGGTAAACCATTTTTAAAAACAATACAGGCACTAACAGGAAATTCTCCCTGTATATTGCTATTATCAAAACATTCAATATGTAATGGCAATGTGTTTAAACGTAATTTTGATTGCAATTCAATTAAAGAAGAATTACTTGATTTACTTTTAATTGTTTTGCTTTTTAATATTTCTAATCCATAAAATTTAGCATTTCTAAAAGATAAATCAACCAATTCCTTTTTTTGACCCTTAACCGGTACAATCATTCTGACATTCAGAGGATTTGATTTTAATTTAAAAGGAATTAATACTTCTTTACTTTGTGAGTGAAATTCATCTCTTAAAGAGATTATATAATGCATAAGAACATCCTCTGGAGATTCCTTAAATTTAACTTTTAATTCAGCATTATGACTCTGTATAATTGCTCCATTTACGACCTTAAAGTAATTTACAAAATACTGATTATCAGAGTTATAAATCCCAAAAACATCGATATTTGTAATTTTATAAGAAACTACAGTTGATTTACTTTGGTATTCATTCAGTAGTGATAATGAATTTTTAATCAACTGGGCATTTTCAAAATCTAAATTTGAAGCATAGAAATCCATTTGACCTTTAAGATATTTTTGAACTTTTGATAAATTACCATTAAGAATGTTCTTTATCTGATTGATTTTTAACAAGTAATCATATTCACTTTCTTCACCGATACAAGGACCTTTACAATTTCCAATATGATACTCCAAGCAAACTTTAAAACCAGAAGTCTTAATATTTTCTTCAGATAGGTTTAAATTACAGTCTCTTAATTGAAAAAGTTCCTTAAATAATTTAAGTAACGTATTAACCATTTTAACAGAGGTATATGGACCGAAGTATTGACTACCATCTTTAATTACCTTACGCGTACTGAAAACGCGAGGAAACGACTCATTGGAAATACATACCCAAGGATAAGTTTTATCATCTTTTAATAAAATATTATAAACTGGTTTGTATTTCTTTATGAGACTATTCTCTAAAAGTAAGGCGTCTTGTTCACTCTTTGTAATAATGAATTTAACATCTCTAATCTTACTAATTAAAACCTTGGTTTTACCAGTTTGATCTTTTGTAAAATAACTCAGGACTCTCTTTCTTAAATTCTTTGCTTTTCCAATATATATAATGCATTTATTATCATAAAACTGATAAACACCGGATTCAGTAGGAAGCTGTTTTAAAAGTTTATCTATTTGATTATCTATTTGATTCACTGTGTTTTTAATAAATGAAAAAACATTCCATTTAACAAGAATAATCACTAAATTGTATATTCCAAAACTCCTTAACTAAAACCTATGAGACTCCTTAAACTAAAGTTCACAATATTATCCATCATTTTTTCATCTTTTGCTTTTGCTCAATTACCCAGTAAAGTTTTGGTAGGATATTGGGAGAATTGGGGAAGTTTAAGATTAAAAGATGTGGATGATCGATACAATGTCATTTGTTTGGCTTTTCTTGAAGCTGATAAAACATCTTATGCTACACCATACGACAACAATGTGGAAGATTTAGAATTCACACCAACAAACAAAACAACTTTAAAATCGGATATTCCAATTGTTCAATCTGAAGGTAAAAAAGTTCTGATCAGTATTGGAGGAGGTAATGGTTCATTCAGATTAGAAAACACAACCGATAAAAATACCTTTGTTACAAAGGTTAAAGATTTCATCACAGAATATGGTGTAGACGGTATTGATATTGATTTGGAACAAAAAACCTACGTCTGTGCAACAAGTAATTCAGCTGCAAAAATAAATAGTCCGACAGATGTCCATATTACGAATCTGATTGACGGTATTAAAGAAATAATGTCCTGGTACGAATCTCTTTACAATAAAAAATTGATATTAACTATGGCACCCGAAACTGCTTATGTAAATGGTGGTTTATCAAACTGGACTGTAAATAATAGTTGTGGCGGTCATTACCTAGCAATTATAGAGCAATTAAAAGATGAAATAGATTTATTAATGGTTCAATTATATAATAGCGGATCAATTCTTGATTTAAATGGTACCGAACAGTTTGAATCTTCAGTTGATTTTGTATTATCAGCAACAGAAGCAGTTATAAAAGGATTTACTGCTAAAGGAGGATTGGGAACATATTCAGGATTACCAGAGGAAAAGGTAGTTGTAGGATTAACAACATGCGCTTCTGATGAAGCTGTTAGAACTCGATCAGAAATTGTTTCAATAATGAATTATTTAATTGGGACAGGAGCTAAACCTGGTTCCTATACATTAAAAGACTCCTATCCTAATATAAAAGGATTAATGACATGGAGTATAAATACGGATGCTAAAATGTCTTCTATGTCATCGTGTAACCCATCAGTTGCATACAATTTTGCACAAGCATTTGAAGATGTTTTTGGAACAATCAACAATTCCGTAGAGGATAAGAATATAATACAACTAGAAGTTTATCCTAATCCAACAACAGGTATTTTAACTATTAATTCTAATTATTTAAGTGGTAAACAATTTAAATTAATCGACTTAAATGGTAAAGTAGTAATGAGTTTTGAAGCAACTGAAAGTAAGACTCATGTAGATTTATCGAATTTTTCTAAGGGTATTTATACATTACAATTAGAAAATAATTTAACGAAAGTAGTTGTTAGATAATTTTTTCATCTGTACCCGGTATTTTCATATTCAATATAATCTTCAAATTCATGTTGAGGATTTATTTGATATCCATTTAAAACTCTTTCTAAACCATCTGAGTATACAGTTATCATCAAGACTTCACCACCTTCTGTATACTCAATCCATTCGCCTGACTTACGACCAGAAATATACTTACCAATACGAAAAAGTTTTCCTGAATTATACCAATAAATATGCTCTCCAACAGGTAAATTATTTTCAAAATTCCCTTTAAAAATAAGTTGCTTTTTGTTGTAATAATTTCTCCATTCACCCACTTTTTGTCCTAAATTATAACTTCCCTTTTGAGAAAAGTTACCATTTACATATAACCAATCTCCATCTTCATAATTATCTTTATAAGTTCCTCTTATAATGACCCGTCCTGAATCATCAAATGCTTTATATAAACCATCGTACAAACCATCGAAATAATTAATTTCTTCGTATATCGAACCGCTAGCATAATACTCCTTCCATAAACTGTCACGATTTCCATTTTCATTATAAAAACCCTCTGATTCTAAAAGTCCGTTTTCAAAATAATTATACCAATAACCAGTTTTTATATTTTTTTTAAACAATCCTTCAGATTTTTTCTTTCCAGAACTGTAATAAAAAGTCCAGTACCCTTCTTTATTTCCATTTTCCATCACAAGTCCATCACTTAACAAAACCCCTTTATTATAGGTTTTTGAAGATGAAATGAGTCCATTCTCGTCGTATTCTCTGTGAACACCATGCATTTTACCACCTCGTGTATACCCTCCGGATTTAGTAATCAATCCTCTTTCGTTTATTTGTTTTTTAACTTGAATGTTAATTATTTTACTAAAGTCTTTTATTAATATCCCTTTAGTATATTCTTTAATTTCTATTAAATCACCATTTAAATCATAATTCCGCTCGAATCCCTCTTTTTTACCTCTCAAAAAATTGACTTCACTGATTAATACATCATTATGAAATTTCATCCATTTTCCTGTTTTTTTATTTAATTCATCTTTTCTGTTGATTATGATTTTTTTTGATTTTCCATCTTTGTAAGACCAAAACAACTTTTCTACTCCTGTTGTATCGTACTCAAAAGCATTACCATGCTTTATACCCTCTTTAAAAAAAATTCTCTTTTTAATTTTTCCTGAATTATAAAATGCATACAATTCCTTTATTGTATCTGAGTAATACAACTCTTTTCTAACAACTATTAAACTTTTATTATAGGTGATTTTCCATCCCTGCTTAACTCCCATTTCATAATCAATAGAAAAAGATAAAATTCCATCTTTATCAAAAAAACTCCATGTGGAATCAAGTTTATTTTGATAGCGATTTCCCTGAGATTTTATTTCTCCGTTTTCATAATAATTAACCCAAAACCCCTCTGGAATACCATTTTTTATAAATCCTTTACTAGCAATATTTCCTCCTGGATAATAAAATACTTTAATATCATCCAAATTTTGACTTTTTAACAAAAATGAAAACAATAAGAAGATTAAAAATAAATTACTTTTCATCTTACCTGAACCATTTTTATATTGCTTCATTGACTTATAACCCCAGTTTTTCACTGATTTCCAACATTTTTACAATTGGAAGTTTCGCATCGTAAATTAAACTTTGATTTAAATTCATTTCTGGAGCTTCGTACTTCAAACAATTATAAAGCTTTTCAAGCGTATTAAGGCGCATATGAGGACAATCGTTACATGCACAGTTATTCAGTGGCGGAGCAGGTATAAAAGTCTTCTCAGGAGCATCTTTTTGCATTTGATGTAAAATACCACTTTCTGTAGCAACAATAAAAGTACTGCAATCACTTTTTTTAGAATAATTCAAAAGTGCGGCCGTTGAACCTATAAAAGACGCATGTTCTAATAAATCGGACTCACATTCGGGATGTGCTATAATTTCAGAATCAGGATTTTCAGCTTGCAACGCTACAATCTTTTCTAAAGAAAAAATCTCATGAACCATACAGCTACCATCCCAAATGACTAAATCTCTTCCTGTTGTTTTCTTTAAATACGCACCTAAATTTCGATCTGGTCCAAAAATAATTTTTTGATTTTTGGGTAAACTCTCAATAATTTGTACAGCATTAGTAGAGGTACAAACAATATCAGTTAAAGCCTTTACTTCAGCAGAACAATTGACATAGGATATGACTATGTGGTCCGGATGTTCAGATTTGAATTTAGAAAATTCTTCAGCTGGACAACTTTCTGCTAATGAACAACCTGCTTTTAAATCAGGTAGTAATACTTTTTTCTCAGGACTTAAAATTTTTGCTGTTTCAGCCATAAATTCAACTCCGGCAAATAATATAATGTCTGCATCTGTTTTAGCAGCCTTTTGAGCTAAAGCTAAACTGTCGCCCACAAAATCTGCAATATCCTGAATATCTCCTTCTTGATAATAATGAGCAAGTATAACAGCATTCTTTTCCTTTTTTAAGGATTCTATCTCTTCAAACAAATCAAGAGTAGGATCAACAGCTCTATCCAAATAACCTTTCTTCTCCAATTCCTCTAAATCATCTTGACTAATCATATTATATATATTCTTTATTTTTTAAATAAAATATGTTGTTATTAATATTCGGTTGAAAAACCGTATTTCTTTTTTTTGTTTTTCTTGTATAAACAACTTTATAAAGTTTAATAACTCGTTTTTAACATTTTTTAATCTCTGAACATATTGATAATGTTGTATTTAAATTGTTTTTAACAAAATAATATACTTATGGATATGTTTATTTAATTCCCTATTTCAACAGTGTTAATTTCGTTAATTGAATGTTAATACTTTTTTGTAATTCTCTACAAATTTAGTTTGCAAAATTGAATTTATCGTTCAAATGGTATTTTTAGATTAGAATTCCAATAAAAACTATTAAAATAAACTCACTTTTATTTCTTGTTTTAAACAACTTTTATGTGAAAAACTAGGCTTATAAACCAACTGATTTCTAATAAATTATAGTTTAATTAACATTTTAGTTCAAATGCTGTTAATTAGTATGCGTTTTATAGGGATAGTCTTTATTATATTGTTTTTATCGGGTTGTTATGAAATAAAATCAGAAAAAAGTAACCTCGAGATTGAGCATTTATATGAATCGTTTATTAATAAATTAAACAGCAGTGAATATAAGTTGATAAAATACACAAGTAGTAAAGGTTTAGATGATACAACCTATTTAGATTCAATAGATTGGAATCAGGAACTAAAATTATTCACGGAATTAAATATTTCAAAGAGCCAAATAGATGATTACGATATAATAATTTCAAAGAATGGTTGTGAAAAAAAATTTCAAACAAATTCTAAAAAACATTCAATAAAAAAATATAAATATTCACATTGTGATGGTAATTTAATTGTATTTATAGATATTACAAAATCATCACCACTATATACATTTTCATACCATTTAGAATTAAATAATAAAGGTTATCTCATTCATATCAAATCAGATGTGGGTATGGCATATGAAGCTGATTATAAAGTAGAAGGTAAATTTATTCTCAGTAAAACAATAACTCATTAACTATGGAAGAAAAGAAAACGGAAGAACAACAAAACAATTCAGATTCTTTAAACGATAGGAATTTAGGGTCGAGTTTTAAGGATTTTGTAAACACTCTATGGAATTTCTCAAAAGATACCCTAAGTTTTGCTGATGAAGTTGATAAAACTGCTACAGTAAAAATGATTAAAAGTGAGATTCAATTCAAAGGGTTTAATATTTGGATCTTAATTTTTTCGATTATTATAGCCAGTATTGGTTTAAATACGAACTCAACAGCGGTTATAATTGGAGCTATGCTTATATCTCCATTAATGGGACCTATAATGGGAGTAGGTTTATCTCTTGGTACCAACGACTGGGGAACATTAGTTATTTCTTTTCGTGCATTACTCATAACGGTTTTTGTTAGTTTATTAACAAGTACACTTTATTTTTTAATTACCCCTTTTGGAGAAGCCGGGGATGAGTTGTTGGGTAGAACACATCCCGAATTAAGAGATGTGTTCATTGCTATATTTGGTGGATTGGCTGGGATTATGGCGAATACACGAAATAAAGTGACTAATGTAATTCCAGGTGTAGCAATTGCAACTGCTTTAATGCCTCCGCTTTGTACCGCAGGATATGGTATTGCAACTGCAAATTGGAAATTTTTTTCAGGAGCATTTTATTTGTTTATTATAAACAGTGTTTACATTGCAATTACAGCATTTATAGTAATTCGATATTTAAAATTTCCTCTTGTTCATTTGATGGATGAAATTAAAGAAAGGAAATTTAAGAGATATATTTTAGTGTTCTCTATTTTGTTAATAGTTCCAAGTATATATACACTCTATAAATCGTATCAAAAAAATGAATTTGAAACAAATGCACAAGAATTCATTAACGAATATTTTGAACCTCGTGAGATGCATACTTCAACAATAGAATATAATGATGGAGAGCCTTTTATTCAAATAGCTTTAATAGGAAAAGCAGAGTATCCATTAGAAGATTATCCTAAATGGTTACCAAAGTTTGATATCCCATCAAATATTACCTTAGATATAATTCCTGACACAAGAATTGATGATATATTAAATAGAATGGAAAGTGAAAAATATAAAGGTTCCAGATATTTTGAAGACAATTATAAAATGAGTTTACAACAAATAAAAACATTAAGGAAAGAAAATGATTCATTGAGTCGAAGCTTATTAAATATTATCTCTGATACAATTCCCTTTACGCAAATAGTTGCTGAATTGAAAGCTATTGTTCCAACAGTCCAAGGTTTTGAATATGGGATTTATAAAACGACAGACTTTAAAACAACAAAAGAAATTCCAACATTTCATTTGAAATGGAAAAGAAAAACCAGTGTTACTCGCGCTCAAGAAAAAAAAGTCAAAGCTTGGCTAAAAGAAAGATTACAACTCGATGAAGTTCGATTAATAAGTTATTAATTCTATGCAAATTGTTGATGATGCAATAATTCTTGGAAAAAATCAAGTAAAAAGTAACAATCATATAGTTAAAGTATTCACACGGAATTATGGCCTACAGAGTGTTTATGTGTCCGCACAAAAAAAGAAAAAATCAGCCAGAAGTGCTGTTTTACAACCTTTAAGTCTTTGTCAAATAAGGTTTACAAAAACTAAAAATTCTTCCTTACCAATACTACAGGAAGCCAAAATAGAGGTTCCTCTTTTAAACATTCAAATGGATGTTTACAAAAGTACAATAGCTCTTTTTACCGCTGATTTTTTAACTCAAGTTTTACCTGAAAATACTGAAGAAGGGTTTTATGATTTTATTAAAAATTCAATTGAAATGTTTAATGAAATGGAAGATGGTAAGTCAAATTATCATTTGGTACTTCTACTAAAAATTAGCAAATGGTTAGGGATTCAACCTTCTAAAGGTAACGAGATAAATAATTTCTTTGATATAAAAGAGGCTACATTTTCAGGTATAAAACCCAATCATCCTCATTATTTATCAATTGAAGAAACAAAAATTATTCATGAGATTTTGAGTACAGAATGGAATGAAATTCAAAAAATAAAAATCACCAGTATAATGAGAAGAAAAATATTAAATAGTATTATTCACTATTATATTTTTCATATTCCAGGGTTTAAAAAGCCAAGGGCTTTAACTATTTTAGAAGAAGTATTTGATTGATGAAGTCTTTTTTAACTCTTATTGGTTTATTACTGGCGTTTGAGCTGAGTGCACAAAAAATCAAATTTGTAAATATTGATTCTGTTCCAATAAAGAATGTATTAGTGGCTAATTTGACTATGGATGAATCAATATTTTCTGATAAAAACGGAGAAGTTGATTTAACAATCTTTCAAGATGATGAAGAGCTACTTCAAATTATACATCAATCTTATAAAAGTATATTCCTACCCAAAAAAATACTCGCCGATCAGAAAGTTATAGTCTTGGAAGAGGAGACTCGTAAAATTGCTCCTGTTGAAGTCTCTGTTAATTCAAAATCAAAGGAATCAATCTATGAATTAATTACACAACATAAGGCTATTTCTAAAGAAAACATCCAGCAAAATGGTGCTGCGACCTCTGCTGATGTTTTAGCAAATACCGGACAGGTTCAAATACAAAAAAGTCAATTAGGAGGAGGAAGTCCAATTTTAAGAGGATTTGAGGCAAGTAGAGTACTTTTAGTAGTTGATGGAGTTCGAATGAACAATGCCATTTACAGAAGTGGACACATGCAAAACGCAATATCGGTAGATGCTAATTTATTGGAAGGAGTTGATGTTGTTTTTGGTCCCAATTCATTAATTTATGGAAGCGATGCATTAGGTGGGGTGATTCATTTTAAAACCAGAACTCCAAAATTTAAAATAGATTCTAATAAAACAGAAAAAACAGATGGTTTTTTAAGATATCAATCTGCCCTAAGTGCAAAGGTTGTGAATGTATGTTATCAAAAAGGGACAAAAAATTTCGCATATTTATTTGGAGTAACAAGAAGTGAGTTTGGTGATTTAAGGATGGGAGCAAATCGGTATCATGGATTTGACAATTTCGGAAAGGTTCCTTATTACATTTCAATTATAAATCAAAAAGACAGTATGCTTTTGAACGATAAAGAGAATATTGTTCCTCAATCGGGATATACGCAAACCGACTTTCTTTGGAAGGGAATGTATAAAACAAATAAGCATACAAAATTGATGCTTAATTTTCAGCATTCAACCACCTCAAACGTTCCAAGAATTGATAAAATGAACGAATATAGAGACAGTACTTTAAGATTTAGCGAATGGTCTTACGGGCCACAAAACAGAACGCTAATTTCATTTGGTTTAGAGACTGAAAAAGTCACAAAATTATTTGATTACAATCAAACGATATTTGCACATCAATATTTAGAAGAGGACAGAATAAGTAGATTGTACAAATCAAATGAACGAGAACAAAATAGTGAGGATGTAATGGTTTTCTCTTTTAATTCAGATTTTTTAAAATATTTAGATACAAATAAAACATTTAAAATTAATTATGGTTTTGAGGGATTATATAATCGAGTTGAATCCGAAGGGAAAATCGTAAACATTAACACTTCTGAGTCCTCTTCTTTAGCCTCTCGTTATCCTGGAGGAGGTTCCGATTTAACATCTTTTTCTGCTTATGTTTCGGCTCAAAAAAGCATTAAAAATCATATTTTGAAATCAGGTTTCAGATATACCACTTCAAATATCACATCTAAATTTGACTCTAATGAAGTTGTAAATCTTTTAAAGATCGATGAAAAAAAATTGGATAATAATGCTTTAACAGCTTCAGTGGGTTATGTATTTCATAAGGGTAATTATAAATTTTACAGTTCTGTTTCAACCGCATTTAAATCACCAAATGTTGATGATTTTGGAAAGATTTTTGAAAAAAAAGGTAAACTTACCATTCCCAATACCAATCTAAGTCCAGAAACCTCTTTGAATTATGAGATAGGAAGTAATTATATGCATCATTATATTGATTTTGATGTTGCTTGTTTTTATACTCAAGTTTATAATTTAATGACAAAGCTTCCCACACAAATAAATGGTTCGGAAATTATATCCAGAAATGGAGAAGATTTTAACTTGGTGAGTGTTCAAAATAGTGGAAGAGCTCATATATACGGTTTATTTGGTGTGTTAAAATTTAAGTTTACCAGTCGTTTGGAACTAACGTCAACTTGCACAGCAACTAAGGCTCATTATGTAAATAACCAAGAAGCTGTTGGGCATATACCACCCTTTTATGGGATGAGTAGTTTGAGCTATAAAGTGAGAAAAATAAAATATTCTATTTATTCACGATTCAATGGAAAAAAGAATTGGAATGATTTTAACAGTTTGTCGGATAATCCAGATGAGGCAGTTGTTGATTTTGGATCTCCTGCATGGATGACAATTAATGGGTCTGTTTTTATGTACTTGTATCCGAGTTTAAAAATTCAAATCGCTTTGGAAAATGTGTTGGATACACATTACAAAACATTCGCATCGGGAATCAGCGCTCCAGGAAGAAACTTTATTGCTTCAGTATATTTTAAATTTTAAATACAACCAGTGAGTTATCGTTTTTTCTTTTTGATATTTTGACCTTTATCTCCTCTTGTACGAGATTTTTTGTACTTGTTTTTTAATTCTCTTTTGTATTTTCCACCCAGGTTCTCCTTACTGTTTTTCTTCGATTTTTCGTGAAATGCTGATCCTGATGATTTTTTTTGCTCGCGATTTTTAGATTGTGTGTACTTATTTTGTTCCCTTTCTTCAGGAATCAACTGCTGATTTATTTCTACTTCTTCAGGAAAGTTTAATTCATTAATTTTTGCATTCATCAATTGTTCAATATCGAGTTTGGCCTTTTGTTCTTTTTCGGTATAAAAAAGAATTGAGTTTCCTTTTTCGTCAGCCCTTCCAGACCGTCCAATTCGGTGAATATAATTCTCAGGAAAGGTCGGCGTATCAAAATTTATAACATGAGATACTTTTCTGAAATCCAGTCCCCTTGCAATAATATCGGTAGCGAGTAAGACCTGAAATTTTCCATCATCGAATAGTTCTATCGTTTCCTTACGATTATTTTGTGATTTATTGGAGTGAATAATTCCAAGATTGCCAATTTTTAAAACATCGAACAGTCGGTCTGCAATTTTTTTGCTCGAAACAAAAACAACTACTTTATTAAAAGTTTCCTTATCGACTAAAAGATGTTCCAGTAAATTCACTTTTGTAAAAAAGTTCTTTACACGATAACAACTTTGTTTAATATTGTTAAGCGGCTCTCCACTAAGAGCAATATTGATTCGTTTTGGAGATTTAAAAAAATCATTGATTAAGTCATTAACGTCCTCCGTCATTGTTGCTGAAAACATTATGTTTTGGCGATTTTCAGGGAGTAAATCAAATATATTTTTAAGTTGGTGTCTGAAACCTAAGTCAAGCATAACATCAACTTCGTCAATAATTGTTTTTTTTATACTTTTCAGAGGTACAGCTAAAGAAACTGCTAAATCGTATAATCTTCCAGGAGTTGCTACCAGTATATCTAATCCGCCACTTAATTCTTCTTTTTGCGTATTAATGTTAACACCTCCATAAGCTCCATAAGTTCTTAAATTCATATATTTTGTCAATGTAGAAACAGCGTCAACGGTTTGTATCACTAATTCTCGCGTAGGTACAAGAATTAAAACTCTAGGAGTAGTTTGTTTTGAAAATTTTAAATCTTGTAAAATGGGAAGAAGGTAAGCAAGCGTTTTTCCCGTTCCAGTTTGGGAAATTCCAACCGCATCACTACCAGAACGAACAACTGAGAAAGATTCCAATTGAATAGGAGTAGGCTCTTTAAATCCCAGTTCATTAATGGCTTTATTTAAAAACTTATGAAATTGGAAGTCCTCAAAATTTTTCATTTGAAACGTTTTATTATTGAGTATTTAAAGTTACAATTTATAGACTTCATACATCTCAAATCTTCTAGTATATGAATACAATCGGCGATTAAGTTTTTACCAATGTATTAGGTGTGCTCTATAGCTTGTATGCTTAAGTATGTTTTTTAACTCAATTATTCGTTAAAAAGTTGTTCACTTCAAAAAAAAATGATTCAACTGTATCTTTTTACAAATGTCTGCATTATATCCATGGATAAAGACATTAAAATACGACTTCGAAAGTTACCTTATACCAAACAGAGAAGTTATATGAAGGGCATTTTGGGTGGATGCCCTTTTTTATTCATAGACTGAACAAGACATACTTAATGAGTGTAAACTTATACACTTAAAAACTGCGATAGCATAGGGTTTCGGTTTTCTTTATTCCAGGCCACGGATAATACCGCCCGTTGGGCAATGCTTTTAAGTTCAATAAATTTCACATCCATGTTATATCCCAGTTTTAGTGAAGAGGGAACAATCGCTACACCAAAATTATTTTCTACCAAGCGATAAATCGTAGTAGCGTGTACAGAAGTGTGCGAAACATGAGGGGAAAACCCACAATCTTCAAACATACTCATCACTTTTTCATGATAAGAAGGACTATAGGACTTTTCAAAAAAGATAAAAGGTTCTTCTTTTAATTGACTCAACGAGGAGAAGTTTCGAGCGTTAATGATGTGCTTTTTGGGCAACACCAATGAAAATGTCTCCTGAAATACAGGTCGAACAGAAAGTGTGGGAGGCACTTCATTCAGTCGGACAAAACCAACATCTATTTGATTGGTCAGCAAAGCATCAATTTGGTTTGCATTGTCCATCTCCTGAAGGCTAAAATGAATCCCAGGATATCGGTTTCTGAACTTAACCAGCAATTTCGGAATGATTTTTTGAACCGCTGAACCCACATAACCCAAATGAATTTCTCCTTCATTTCCCTCAGAAATATGTTGTGCATACCGAAGAATACCTTCATTTTGCCTCAGTAATAACGTGATTTCTTTTTTGAGATAAGCTCCTGCCTTTGTCAATTGAACATTTCGATTGTTTCGTTCAAACAAGGCATAACCCAGTGTATTTTCCATTTCCCTTATTTGTTTGCTTAATCCAGGCTGAGAAATGAACAACTTGTCCGCTGCCTTTTTGAAATGAAGTTCTTCCGCAACAGCTAAAAAATATTTGTAATGTCTTAACTCTATTTGATAACCCATAGTTATTAATAGTACGTTTAAATCGTCTTGTATGTTATTGATTATTGTTGGAAATTAAAGAGTATGTCTCGCCACCCTCAATTCAAATATGGAGAAGATACCCTCACCATTCAAAAAGTGTTGGATATTGCACATGGAACCTTATCCGCTACAATAAGCAAAAAAGCTCGCGCAAGAATTATTGAAAGTAGGAAAAAGGTGGATGTAATGGCCATAGGAAATAAAGCCGTTTATGGAATCAATACAGGATTTGGACCGTTGTGCGATACTCAAATAACTCCAAAAGAAACCAACCAGTTACAAGTCAATCTTCTCCTCTCACACGCTGTTGGTGTTGGTTC
>TARA_B100000674_G_scaffold499099_1_pt1 | contig 45331 bp, 38 predicted proteins | sample TARA_B100000674 | Tara Oceans TARA_B100000674 (sample SAMEA2622759) | marine metagenome | biome: marine biome (ENVO:00000447); feature: surface water layer (ENVO:00002042); material: "saline water (ENVO:00002010), including plankton (ENVO:xxxxxxxx)" | depth 5 m | reverse complement strand
TGACCGCCGACCTGCTCGCCTGGCGCCAGCAAATCCGCCGCGTCGACCGTTTCCATCGCCACCACACCGCCGAGCCCGCCGGAGCCATAGAGCATGGAACTCGCTCCGCGTATCACCTCCACCCGCCGCAACAGCGCGGGGTCGACAAAGAAGGCACCATCGTGCCCGGATTCAAAACGCTGGCGAACACCGTCGAGTAACACCAGCACGCCGTCGCTGTCGTAACCGCGCATCACCAGTGTTTGGCCATTGCGGCGCGCACTGCCCGCAACCTCTACCGACGCCAGGCTATCGAAAATATCGGCCACTCTTGAGGCAGAGGCATGCTCAGCCGAACGCGCATCAACAACGTTGCTCATCAGCGGCAAGCGATGGCTGTCACGCGCCGAGCGGGTGGCGTACACGGTTAATTTATCGGTGCTAAGCAGTGCCGTATCGGCGGGCTCACCTTGACTGTCGGCGAGCACAGGAAGAATAGTAAGACTGCCTGCCAGCAGCCCCAGTCGCGCAATTCGCATAGTTGCTCCAAATACGATGGCGTTGCTGGCGACGTGCTGGCTGGCCTAATTTTGAGATGAAATTACTTGGTTAAAATCAATTTTCCCTGACGAGTAATTCGCAGTTGATATTGCTCGCCGGCATGCAAAATACGCAACGGGCCTTCCTTGCAAAGCAACTGCGAACTCTGCACAACGTTGTCACGAATCGTGACATAGCGCTGGCTTGAGCGGCGATCCGGTTCCACATCAAACTCCCTAAACGTTAATGCGAACAATTATCATTTAATTTGTAGGTGACGTCAACTCCCCAACCGCGCCCTTGCCTTTTATTTTGGCCGGGCTATGCTGTCAGCTCACTCATCGACTTCCCGGCAACCATGAAACGCAAGCTCAAGACCTGCACAACACCACTCAAATTTCTCTCCTAAGCCGGGGAGTTAGTTCGCTCTCCGGCATGAAGGCAAACACCTTGTTTTCACCATTGGAGGGTCGACATGTCTTCTCGCGAGACTACCCAAACTATCAAGCGCAACATCGCCGACAAACGTAAATCGCTGTTCCCTGCACAACGCTTATCCGGGCTTCTGTCCGACACACCAATTTTCAGCCAGCCCGCTGAGTTACTGGCAATATTGTGCCGGCTCGAGCAGGCACCTGTGGGAGATAACCGGGTACAGCTGGGTGATCACGTTCTACTTGAATGCGGCGAATTTAACGAATTACTGTGCGTCAAATTGGTGTTACCAAAAGACGTGACACTCAGGCACTACCACCTTTCTGTGCTCTCGCCGCTGGGCAGGGCCGTTTATCAACAGCCACTCGGCGCGGAGCTGTCCATCAAGGTGGCTCGCCGCTCGGTAACGTTCCGACTGCTGCATTTCTACCGCTAATCATCAATGGAGGGAAACCCGCTATGGAGCGTTTATCGCGCCGCACGCTTTTTTATTCATACATGAATGCGATCAGCAGCGCTCGCAACGCGGCGCAGCATGGCGCTGGATCGTAGGAGAATAAACATGGCCAAAGAAAAGCCGAAGAAAACCGCCCAAAAATCGCTGAAGGATAAACGCCGCGAGAAGCGCGAGAAACGCAGAAACAGCGACTAACTCAGCCACTCGGCGCCGCCCTGCGGCGCCGTTATTAAAGCCGATACTTCAGGCTGACATCTAACTGACGCGGCGCGATCGCCTTTCCAAAATGCGCGCCACTGAGTGTGGGAATATCACCGCTGCCTTCCAGTGCATGTTTGTCACCGGCATTGCGCAAAAATGCCTGCAGCGACCACTGCTCGTCGTCATCGGCGACGCGCAGGCGCAGATTATAGGTGCCAAACTCGCTTTGAAAATCTATCGGATCCTGGTCGGCCTGCAGGTACTTATCGTCTTCATATAGCACGTCGACGCCAAACAGCACGTTCACCGGCCATTCACCGAGGTCATGAAAATAATTCACGCTGAAATTTGCTTTCCACAACGGCGCATTTGCCAGCGGTCGTCCGGTTAGGTCACAGGGCGTGTCTTCACCAGCGGGACAAGGGCCATTTTCATAGTCGGTAAAACTGGCATCAAGGTAGGCGACGGCGAGGTTGCCTGAAATACCCCAGGGCGTCACGAAGGCCGACTCCAACTCGGCACCTTTGGAGATCGCCCCCGCTGCATTGGAGATGCGACTGACATTGCCTTCAAAAATAGTAAGTTGAAGGTCTTCAAATTCCGTGTAAAACGTGGCGAAGTTGAGCGAGGCTGCGCCGCCAAAGAAACGAGCTTTCGCCCCTAGCTCATAGGTCAGCGAGGACTCAGGTTCTACTTCGGTTATTTCAGCGCGAACCGCCGAACCACTGTAGCCACCGCTTTTAAACCCCGCCGCCGCGCTGCCATAAAACGTAATATCGTCACCCGGAATCCAACTGAGCGACAACTTGGGGCTAACATCTTCATCGACGCGTTTATCGATAAGGCGATATTCCTCAGCGGTGACCAGCTGGGTAAAGATGGGGCCATCGATGTCCGTGCCGGCGGTGAACATTTGCAGCTGTTGGTCGACGTCTTTCTCTTCACGCGACACGCGAATACCACCGGTTAGCGTCCACTCCGGCGAAAAATGCCAACTTGCCTGCGCGTAAGCCGCCGTACTGAGGTTTTCCTGGTAGCCGTCAATCAACAGTCTCTCTCCCGGCCCACCGCCAATCACTGAGGCCAAAATGGGGTCGAGACTCGCCAGCAGTCCACTGGTTGCCGATAGCCCCGTTAACAAATCCTCAGGATTCGGCGCGGCATCGATAATCACGCGAATACGGGTATCACTGGTGGCGGCGTAAATACCCGCCACGTAATCAAACTTGCCGTCAAACATGCCCAGCGGAGAGACAATGCGCAGCTCGCTGCTCAGCTGTTCATAATCCTCAGCGTTCAAAAAATACAGCAGAGGAATGGGTGAAAAATCCAAGTCGCTATTGGATTCCTCTGCGATAGTGGTCAGCGAATTTATCCAGGCAAATTCATGCCCCCACAGCTGGGCGTTGAACCGGATATCGTATTTATTGCCATTTTGGTAAGTCTCAGCAGGATAGTCCTGCGAGCTCAACTCATTGGAGGGGTCCAATTCAACACGCGGGTCATAGAACTGCATCAGCTGAAACTGCTCGGGCGTTGCGGTTTGCACCTGAAAGCTACCGAGACGAAACTCCTGATTAGTATCGGCCGCGGCGAAGGTAACATCCAGCCAGTCGGCAATATCCCAGCGCAGCTGCACGCGACCAATACGCGCATCGACACTGCCCTCATCGCGATCCAGGGTGGTGTTGTACACGGCGCCATCGCGCTGGTTAATTAAGCCAGAGGCGCGTAATGCCAGCCTGTCGTTAATAGGAATGTTCGCGGTTACGCTGTATTTATCGAGGTCTTCTTCACCCGTTACCAGCTCACCTGAGAATTCCAACTCCTGGCTGGGCTGGTTGGAGCGAATACTGATCGCACCTGAGATCGTATTTTTACCAAAAAGTGTGCCCTGAGGGCCTCGCAGAATTTCCACCGAGGCCACATCGAGAAAGGCCGCATCAAGAAACGCCAAGCGGCCGAGGTAGACCCCATCCAAAAACAGGCCAGCCGATTGTTCAAAGCCTTTATCAAAGGGCGAGCCCAAGCCCCGCACCTGCAGGCTGGTAAAAGGCGCATGACTAAAAACGCTGAGATTAGGCGTGAAGTTGGAGATGTCTTCCATATTGCCGATATTGGCATCTGCCATCATTTCCGCCGACATCGCCACCACCGATATCGGCACCTCTTGGAGACTTTCTTCACGTTTTTGCGCGGTAATGACGATCTCTTCGAGCACCGGTGAGCGCGCCATCAAGTCTGTGCTCAACAGACAAAATACACTAGCAAGCAATCGCTTCTTCATCATTTATCCACTGGCCTCAGTCTTATCGCGCTGGCGGGCGCATCACCAATACCGGTGTATTGGCTTTGTATTGTTCATAGTCCACTTGACCACCCCACTTCTCGTCGGCGCGTTTCTCAAGCAGCGGTACGCCGCTAATACGCGTGAGCAGCACCACGACAAACAACGGCGAAATCATCGTCACCCACTGCCAGCCCTGCAAACTGGGAATCGCCACAATCGCGACACCCAGCCAGAGCACAATCTCGCCGAAGTAATTGGGGTGGCGCGACCACCGCCACAGGCCAATATTTATAAATTTACCGGCGTTCTCTGCTTGCTGGTTAAAACGGGTTTTCTGCGCGTCGGCGATCGCTTCTATCGACAAGCCCGCCAGCCACACCAAGCCACCAGCAATCGCCCAACTATCGATGTCAGGCGCTCGCGAGCTGGTGATCGCCGCGAGGGCTGCCGCCAGAGTGACAAACACCCAAAGTCCCTGCAGCGTCCAGGTCACCAAGAAGCGAGACCAAATAGGTTTAATTTCATCGAAGCGGCCATCTTTACCCGCACGTTTTACTCGGCGAAATAAGAAAGGCCCGAGGCGCAATGCCCAAATGAATACCATTGCACTGAGCAGTATCGACCGGGGAGCGGCCTCTGCCAATGAGGCCGACGACGCCAGCAGCGCAAGCGTAATAACAGCCAGGTAGGTAAGACTGCCGGTAAGGTCGTAGTAGTGCTCGGTTTGGAAAATATACGATGGAACAAAAATCAGCCACTGCACGAAAAACGCCAACCCCGCGCAGGCCAACATCAGCGGAACACCGGCAACCTCCAGGCCACCATCGCCGCCAGCAAGGGCAATTGCCACGGCAATTAGCACCGACACCAGGATCACCGCCAGCGCAATTAATTTCTTCTTCATGGAGCATCTCCTTCAGCTATCCACCGGCTGAGCACCAGACGTTAACTACATGCATACTTCTATGATGAACGATTAAGCTGCCTGCTCCTGGCAGTGACTACGCTGCCAAATGACGCTGCCGAAACATCGCGGTTCAATGGGATATTGAGCAGCTTACCCGTGGGCACAGGCGCACACCGAGCGACCAATTCTCCTGACACCTCGACTTTTATTCTTCGTCATTATTTCTGAAGCAAGGCTCGCACATCATTTGCCAGCGAACCGGCAAATGCAAGTAAGTCACTCAACGCACGATGCGTGCATTAGGCAAGCCAGCCAACGAAGGTCTACGTACGCAGCGATAAAATGGATGCGTCGCGCCTAGGGAATAAGCCGATAAAGAGACAGCGCATTGCCGTAGGGCAAAGGGTTAGGAATGAGTAAGCCTTTCTCACTGACGAGTATGTCTGTCGGCTCAAAAAGCGGTGGGCGACCCAGGCGTAACTGGCTGGGGCTATCAAAGCTGAGAGGCTCGCTGCGACTAAGCAAGTCGCCGTCCTGACTGACCAGCGCGACAGCGCCCTCACTGAAAAAACTGAGCAACAGTGCATCGCCTGCGACACTCAAGTCGTCGGGAATGCTGGTGAACTGAAACAGCTCTTCCGGCTCGCCGGCGGAGCCATCAGCGGCAATGTCTACCCGCAATAGCACACCGAGTGCTGGCGGCAGTAGTCGGCTTGCCGTAATAAACAAACTGCGCCCGACACTCGCAATACCATTGGGTTGATAGCCTGTTAGCGAGAGCCAGTCGCTCTGTTCAACAACCTGCATGGCATCGCTGGCGGAAAACTGAACCCTAACCACCTTGGGGTCAGGCAGCGTCAAACCCAGTTCAAGCGGACCGTTAACAACATATAGCTCCCCACTCGGCCCGGCAGCCAAGCCATTGGGCATAGTCAGACCGAGCGGATGGATAAGAGAAAATTCAGGGGATTCGGTAAGCCGCGCGGCCCACAGTCCGCCGTCGTCGAATACGTTGACATAGAGCGTGTCGCCACGCTGAGCCATACCACCAAAACCACTGCCACCGGCTGTACCCACCGAGCGAGGCAGCGCGCGAAACTCATCAGACTCTTTTACCACTTCATAGATATTGGCGTTACCCGTGACAAACAAACGGCCAGCGTCGGTAAAAAACACATTCTCCGCGCCGGGGATCTCCAATAAACGCTGCTTGCTGCGGCATTGTGCCGTGACACAGCTCGGCGTGAACGTCGTGTTTGCGCTGCCACCGCCAGTGCTACTGTCATTACAGGCGGTCATCATTAGCAAACTTAACAGCAAGAGTGCGTTTTTCATGCGGGCAGCTCTCCTTCCGTTTCCTGCGCAGCTGGGCTGCTGGCGGCAAATTGCACATCCTGTTGTTCGGCAAGCATCTCGCAACTGCCGCACTGCACCTCAATTTTCAGGGCCTGCCCACAAGATTTATGCGTTAGCGTCAGAACCTCGCCCTGTGGCCGCCAGTCCACCGCCCACTGCCGCAAGGCAATGATGATTGGATACAACGACAAGCCTTTTTTGCTCAGTTGGTACTCATAGCGCGGCGGATTGGTCTGGTAACTTTTGCGCTCAAACACATTCACTGCAGACAACAGGTTGAGGCGGTCCGTTAATATATTCGATGCAATACCCAACTGCTTCAGAAAACCGTCGTAGCGGCGCGTGCCGAAAAACGCACAAATCAGTATGAGTAAGGTCCAGCGATCGCCGATCAGATCACTAATCCCCGCCATGGCCAGATCCTCTTCACCGGTAGACTGAGAAACCCGCACACGCCGTTGACCGCTGAGCGACTTAATCGCGGCGATTTGTTGCTCGGTATCTCGCGCCACGGTGGGCAAAGCCATTGAGCCCAGGGTTATCGGCTCATGGCAGTGTCCGCACACAGCAACGGGGTGCATCGGCTGCCCGCAATGCGTATGCAGCAATGTGTAAGGCAGGGCATCGCGATACGCAGCCCCGCCCCACTCCAACTCCCATTGCCATGCCAATAATGAAACGGGAAACAACGCCCGGCCTTTCTCGCTGAGGCGGTATTCAAAGCGGCTGGAGCCCTCGCCGTAGGCATGCTTTTGCAGCACACCCTCTGCAACAAGGGCATTGAGCCGGCGACTCAGGGTCGCTCGGCTGGCTCCGGTGTGACGCCGAAACTCTTCAAACCGCTGGCGCCCCAAAAAGGCATCTCGCAAGATCAGCAACGACCAGCGGTCGCCGATCACATCCAAACCCTGCGCAATACTGCTGTTAACAACTAAGTGATTGATATTCATAGATTCTCTATACCCGAGAAGCAGCAGTATAGGGCCAAAGCCACCGTCGCAACAGTCGAAAGCATTGACAGCACTAATTTCAGTATCATAATGCAACTCACTATATCGATTGATCTGGCAAGCCCAACAAGGAATACCGCTGTGACGATAAGCTATAAAAACACCGTCAAACACACGCTCAAACCGAGCCTACACCCCTACCTCAACGGTGCCTGGACACCCAACTTTGACGAACTCACAGCCACCGACCTCGAGGTGATTGGCACCATTCCCAGCGATATCGACGGCGTCTATATTCGAAATACCGAGAATCCCGTCCACGAAGCTATCGGCCACTATCACCCCTTTGACGGCGACGGCATGCTGCACGCGATGGTGTTTAAAGACGGGAAAGCTGAGTACAGGAATCGCTTTGTTCGCACCAAAGGCTTTGACGCGGAACAAGAAGCTGGCGAGGCCATTTGGGCGGGCATTGCCAATAACCCGAAGAAATCCAAACGCCCTGGCTGGGGCGCCCAAGGCTATCTAAAAGACGCCTCATCGACGGATGTTGTGGTCCATGCCGGCCAGGTTCTGTCCACCTTCTGGCAATGCGGCGACGGCTACCGCCTCGACCCTTTTACCCTGGAACAGCACGGCGCAGAGCGATGGACGCCGCTGGACGGCATCTCTGCCCACCCAAAAGTGGACGAGCGCAGTGGCGAAATGCTGTTTTTTAATTACTCCACCTATCCGCCTTATCAACACTATGGCGTGGTGGACAGCAACAACAAGTTGGTGCACTACACACCTGTACCGACACCGGGGCCGCGCCTTCCACACGACATGGCGTTCACGGAGAACTACTCCATCCTGGTCGACCTGCCGATGTTCTGGAATCCCACTCTGCTCGAGCAAGGCAAATATCACGCGGAGTACCACCCCGAGCTACCCACGCGCTTTGCCATTTTGCCGCGCTATGGCACTGCCGAAGACGCCATTTGGTTTGAAGCGTCGCCCACCTATGTGCTGCACTGGATGAACGCCTACGAAGACGGCGATGAAATTATTTTGGACGGCTACTTTCAGGATGACCCAGATCCAGCGCCGCTGCCGGGCCTACCGCCGGCTGCGGGTAAAATGATGGCCAACATCGACCTGTGCTCGCTAAAAACACGGCTGCATCGCTGGCGTTTCAATCTGAAAACCGGCGAGGTCAAGGAGCAACATCTGGACGAACGCGCCCTGGAATTCGGCACCTTCAACCAGCGCTATGCCGGCATCAAGTCCCGCTACCTTTACTCCGTATGGAACGAGCCCGGCATGTTCCTATTTTCCGGCCTGGTCAAACACGATCTGGAAACCGGCGACAGTTGGGAGCTGCCCTTTGGCGAACAACGCTACGGTAGCGAAGCGCCGTTCGCGCCGCGGATAAATGCCAAAGACGAGGACGATGGCTACCTGGTGAGCTTTATCACCGACATGAAAGCCGACCGCTCTGAGTGCGTATTGATCGACGCCAAAGACATTGAGGGGGGCCCCGTTTGCCGAATTATTCTCCCCCACCGGATCAGCAGCGGCACCCACGCGACTTGGGCCGACGGCCAGAGTATTCGCTCGTACCAAAATCCCTGAAGCGCTGGTAGTCTTGACGTTCGTGCCGCCGACAGGCGGCCATAACAACCAACAATAAAAAGTGGGGAACATATGGAAGCAGCATTCTGGGACGGCCTCCGCGCGCCGGGTATTCCAAATACCGTAGATACTGAAGCCTACAACAATGTGCTGGAAATCATCGAGCAGGCCTTTGCCGAGCACGCCCAGCGCCCTGCTTTTACGGGCATCAATCACACATTGAGTTACGCCGAGATTGATCAACTTAGCGACGCTTTCTGCCGCTACCTTCAGCACAACACCAATCTTAAACCTGGCGACCGCATTGCCATCCAAATGGCCAACCTGTTGCAGTACCCCGTGGTGATTTACGGTGCGCTGCGCGCTGGCTTGGTGGTGGTGAATACCAACCCGCTCTATACCGCCAGGGAAATGCGTCATCAATTTAAAGACTCGGGTGCCAAGGCGCTGATCTTCATGAGCACATTTGGTGACAGCGTCGCAGAAGTCATCGCCGACACCGACATTGAAACGGTGATTGTCACCAATCTCGGTGACCTATTGCCCACCGGTAAACGCCTGCTTTTCAACTTTGTTGCCAAACACGTGAAGAAGATGGTGCCAAGCTACCACCTGCCACAACAACTGCAGCTGCGCGACGTGTTAGCACAAGGCAAAAAAGCGCCGGCACGCCAACCCGTTTCGCCCAAGCGCGACGACTTGGCCATGCTGCAATACACCGGTGGTACGACCGGCGCCGCAAAAGGTGCAATGCTCAGCCACGGAAATTTGGTGGCCAATATGATGCAAATAAATGGCATTCTGGAGCAGCACAACGAACACGGGCAGCCGCTGTTTGATAAAACCAAAAGCGAGAACATCGTTGCGCCGCTGCCGCTGTACCATATATATGCGTTCTCCATGCACCTAATGTCAGCGGCATATAATGGTCAGCACAATATTCTTATCGCTAACCCACGCGACGCAAACACCTTTGTGCGCGCGCTCAAGCCCTGGAAAATCAACGTCTTTATTGGCCTGAACACGCTGTTTGTTTCACTGCTCAAACACCCCGAGTTCCGCAAGCTCGACTTCAGCGGGCTGAAGGCCACGAACTCAGGTGGCACAGCATTGGTTCCCGACACGGCGAGCCGCTGGCGCGAACTCACCGGCTGCAATATTGGGGAAGGTTATGGCCTAACAGAGTGCTCGCCGGTGGTTAGCGCCAGTGGCGCAGGCGCCTTCATTAACCCCGAATCAGTGGGGCTACCGGTACCCAACACCGCCCTGAAAACCGTCGATAGCGACGGCAACGAAACGGCGTTGGGCGAACCGGGAGAGCTGTGCGTGAAAGGCCCACAAGTCATGCAAGGCTATTGGCAACGCCCGGATGCCACCGCCGAGGTTATCGATGAAGACGGCTGGTTCCACACCGGTGATATCGCCACCATCGACGAGCAGGGTATTGTGCGCATCGTCGACCGCCTCAAAGATATGGTGCTGGTATCAGGCTTTAACGTCTTCCCCAATGAAATCGAGAACGTGGTGCTCGAGCACCCTCAGGTGGAACTGGCTGCGGCCATTGGTGTGAAAGACGAAAAAACCGGCGAGGCCGTCAAATTATTTGTGGTGCCCACTGACCCAACGCTGACGAAAGAAACCCTGCTGAGCTATTGCCGGGAACAGCTAACCGCCTACAAAATTCCTAAGTACATCGAGTTTCGCGACGAGCTGCCGATGACGCCGGTGGGTAAAGTTCTGCGCAAGGAACTGCGCAAAGAAACGGAAGAGGCCTGACGTTCATGAGCCGCCCACGGGTCTACATTTTAGGGGGAGCGCAAAGTGACTTTGCCAACAACCTCTACCGCAGTGGCGGTGATATCGCATCGCTTTTTATCGATACGGTTCGGCAGGGGCTCGATGCCTGCGCGCTCGACCCCGCAGACGTAGAGGTCGGTCACGTAGGCAACTTTGTCTCATCGCTGTTTACCGGTCAGTCTCAACTGGGCGGTTTTTTCGGCCATGTTGATCCCGCTATGGCAACCCTGCCCGCCTCCAGCCACGAGGCGGCATGCGCCTCCGGCTCTATGGCGCTGCTCGCGGCAATGGCTGATCTGCAGGCTGAGCGCTACGGCGTGGCCTGCGTAGTTGGCATCGAAGTTATGCGCAATGTGCCCGGGGACGATGCCGCCAACAATCTGCGCCCCGCCGCCTGGGCGAGCCAGGAATGGCAGGACACACCCTATGTGTGGCCCTGCGCCTTCGACAATATGATTGATGAGTACCAACAGAGATACGGCCTGGATAAACAGCACCTCTACGCCATTGCCCAGCAAAATTTTGACAACGCCAAGCTCAACCCCAATGCCCAAAGCCGGAACTGGCAGTTTGGCCCGGACAGCTTCAGCGACGACGACACCGCTAACCCAAGGATCAGTGGCAATATTCGTCGCCAGGACTGTGGACAAATTACCGACGGAGCAGCTGTGGTGTTTCTGGCCAGCGAACAGCGCGCAAGGGACTATGCCAAGCAGCGCGGTATCGCCCTGGAGTCGCTGCCCTATATCAAGGGCTGGGGCCATATCAATGCCCCTATCGCCTTCGCCGAAAAGCTGCGCTTGGGCGCAGGCCAGCCGGCCATCTTCCCGCATATACAGCAGTTGTTCTCCCAAACCCTGCAACGGGCAGGCATGACAAGTATCAATGACGTCGACGGCCTGGAAGTGCACGACTGCTTCAGTATCACCGAATATATGATTATCGACCACTGCGGTCTGTATTCGCCGGGGGAAGCGTGGAAAGCCATTGAAAATGGTGATATCGCCCCCGGCGGCAAACTGCCGGTGAACATGAGTGGCGGATTAATCGGCCTCGGGCACCCGGTTGGGGCCACCGGTGTACGCATGGCATTGGACGCCAGCAAACAGGTTCGTCAGACCGCCGGCGGCTACCAAATAGCGGGAGCCAAAAACATCATGACCTTCAACCTCGGCGGCAGCGCAACCACCTGCGCCAGCCTCATTATCGGTCGTGACTAGCGGCTATATTGAGCAGGCGATAACGCTTTGATATAGTTATTCGCCTCGTCGTTGCCACGCGATTATGCACTCGGAATGTAGCTCAGCTTGGTAGAGCACTGCCTTCGGGAGGCAGGGGTCGGAGGTTCGAATCCTCTCATTCCGACCAATCCCCGAAAGACAAACACACTTAGTGTGCCAGCCCTCATCTGATTGATTACGGGTGTCATTCCATCCCGAAAGCACCGCCCCTCTTCTGCTTACTGAACACGACACATCGATGGCTAAGACAGCCACGCCGTTCATCGACGATCGACTCACGGTAACAGTTTGCTAGGGTGCTTCGCGTATATGTTCGTATTGCCATCACCGCCGTACTTGTCAGACTGGCTACACAGTGAAGGCTCTTGTTACAAAATATACGCGAGTAGGAGTTTAGTCTTGGTGGATCACCCAAATAGCGACCCTGCTGTACAACGCTTCTTACAGTCTATGCCCGCCAGTGCGGCGAACAGTTTCAGCACCGAACAGCTGCTCGGGATTCAACAGGCGATTGCCGGTCGGCAAGGGGGAAAACTCCCTGTCGACCTCCGCCTGACACTGAAATTACCGCTGATACCGAGCAGTCTTTTTATCGTGTTGTTGGCGGGGCGAAACCAGCGCACGCTATCGCCGCGCGAGCAAGCCGCGTCGGCAATGGCATTTCTATTCGTGGCGGCGATGGCGCTAACTGTCGCAGTTAGCGTGGGGCTATTGCTGCTGTATATTGCCAAGTCTGCTGTTGGCATTAACATTTTTAGCGAGCAGTCTCTGGGACTCTGGGACTGGCTTAGCAGTTGGTAAACAACACTATCTGCATGCCGTTGAGGTCGCACAAGGCTATGCCTCATCTTTCTCCCAGGCTTTTATTTTTCGATAGATTGTCGATGCACTCACACCAAGGCATGCCGCAGCAAGCGGGATATTGCCATCACACTGCTCGATCGCCGATTCTATGGTTTCTTTCTCCACCATCCACAATGGACGAATACCCGGCTTAGCCGCTACGACGCCTGGCGGCATGGAGTCGGTACCCGTTAACGATTGCAGTGCAGGAGACGAAGTCGTCAGTGGCGTTGGCACAACGCTGCTCGTCACCACTCGCAGCATTTCATCATTGACGAATTCTTCATCGTGGACCACCACGATATTTTCGATAACATTTTGTAATTGGCGAATGTTGCCAGGCCACTCGTAGCTGAGTAACAGCTCCATCGCCGCATCGGTAAACCCACGAAATACTTTGTTATTTGCCGCGGACTTCTCTGCCAGAAAATGCGTCGCCAAGGCGATAATATCCCTGCCCCTGTCACGCAAGGGCGGCAACTTAACCGGAATAACATTTAAACGATAATAGAGGTCTTCCCTGAACTGCCCCTGCCGAACAGCGTCTTCTGGATCGCGGTTTGTGGCGCACACAATGCGTATATCTGAGTGCATCATTTTTTGGCCACCGACTCGACTAAACGTCCCCGTTTGCAAAAAGCGCAGCAGTTTTGCTTGCAAGGCCAAATCCATTTCGCCGATCTCGTCGAGAAACAGGGTGCCACCATTGGCTAACTCGGCCGCACCTTTGCGCTGCGACACCGCGCCGCTGAAGGCGCCTTTTTCATGGCCAAAAATTTCCGACTCGAATAACTCGGCGGGGATCGCCGCGCAGTTAACGGGAATAAACGGCCCGGAAGCGCGCGAGCTGGCATCGTGAAGCGCTTGCGCACACACTTCCTTGCCGGTGCCACTTTCGCCAGTGACAAACACACTCGCCTTACTGCGGGCCGCGCTGTCGAGAAGCTGATAAATGCTCTCCATTACCGAGGACTCGCCGACAAAATGCTCTCTTACAGCTCGGATTGGCCGGGGTTTTGATGCCGCTGTGGCACCAGCAGTGACTTGTCCCTGATCTAAGGTCGACTGCTGCGCGGCATCGGCAACAGCGGCGATCAGTCTGTCCTTGGAAAACGGCTTTTCTATAAAATCGAAGCCGCCATCGCGCATCGCCTCAACGGCGATATCGATGGAGCTGTTAGCGGTAATAATGATCACCGGAATATCGGCACGCGCTTTGGTAAAGCGCATTACCTCCATACCACTGATGTCGGGTAGGCAGACATCCTGCACCAAGATATCTGGCATCTTTTCCTTGATAGCTACCAGGGCGGAATGGCCGTCAATAAAATGCGACACCGCATAACCAGCGGCCTCGAGGTAACTGCTATAAAGGGCCCCGCTGGACACACTGTCTTCCACAACATATACCAGCTTTTGCGATCCCTCAGACATTGAATGCCCTCCGCAGATTTTTAAAAAATAACACGACTACAGCAGCTCTACCTGAACTTTCTGACGTGTTTCATGACACACCGCCAGCAACTGTTCGGCAAGTTCGATGATTTGCTCTCGGCCACTTGGTGGCGTTTCATTGATATAGCGGGCCAGACACGACAGGCGTTTGGCGCCGTACAACTCCGCCGAGTTTTTTAGAATATGCGCAACGGCCATGACTTCAGTCTCTGAATTATGATCGATGGCGGTACTCAAACGCGCCGACAATACTGATAATTCGTCAATAAACAGCCCAAACAAACGCGCAACTGTAGCCGGGTCGAACTGTTCCTGCATATCGCGATGCACCGCTACATCGAGCAACGCTTCGTCACCGCCGAAGCCGGCTATGTCATCGCCCTTGATGGATGACTCACTGTCGCCCGATTCGCTCAGTACGGACACCAGCGCCAGCTTACTGACCGGCTTCGCCAACATCGCGTCAAAGCCCGCTGCGTCCATTACCGCGCGGTGCCCGCTACCTTGTTCGCCGCTGAGCGAAATAATCATGGCGTGCTGGTTAGGGCCCGACTCCCCTCGCAGCGCAACGCATATCGCCGAGCCCTGCAGCCCCGGCATGTGCTCGTCTAACAACAGTGCGTCGTAATGCTCGTGTTGCGCTTTTGCCAGTGCGCTGCTTCCATCATTGGCGGTATCGCAGATGATGCCCTCAGCCTCAAGCATGGCCTTTACTGCCAATAAGCCGGGCAAGCTATCATCGGCGACCAAGACTTTGCGTGTCACTAGTGAGTGGCTTTGCGGTCGGGCCATCATTTTTTACCTCTGCGCTGCGGTGGCGAAAATAATTTTCTTCCATGACCACGCAATATCGGCACCAAGTACTTACAACAGCAACTTTGTTATAACTATCATGTTGTTAGCCTGCTTTGCGGCGAACGACAGCCAGAACAGCGACAATTTTTATCACCAACATCCTATATTGCTTTGCAAAATGCAAACTGTTCTGCAACTCAGCAATATGGCCAGCCAGGCGGAAATTGACTGCGCCGACCAGATATCAAATACTCAGATTACCTTTCGCGACTACGTAAATGCTTATGACTGACGATCGTCCCTCAAAGCAGCCGCAGGCTGGCAGCAGAAGTATTGAAAGCTGGGCTGAATTTGAGATCGACCACGAGGGCACCATTACCCGCATTCTGCACCGCGGTCCTATCGATACACTTCGGTCTCTCGCGTCAGTCAGTCCGGGAGACAAACTACGTGACCGCCTGCCCAGTGCTGCGCTGCATTCACTCAAATCCGGGGCGGCGGCTGGCGTCGCATCGCAAAGCTTTGCCGCAACCATGGATGGCGAGCCGCTTATCCTCCACCTTACGGCCTCTGATGAGCCGCCGGGGCGTTTTCTACTGACGATCTACCCCGATCGATTGGGGCTGAGTCGTATTCAACGCCAGCAAAAGCACCTGGAAATCATCTCCCGCTCACTGTACGAGTCCAGCCTCGACGCCATCATTACCATTGATGACAAGAGCGTCATCCATGAATTTGGCAGCTCTGCGGAACAACTCTTTGGCTACACCCGGGAAGAGGTGGTTGGTAAACATGTGGCGGACATCGTCATTCCCCACGGCATGAGAAAATCTCACAACGAGGGCATGGCCAACTTCAATAAGACCCGGCAGGGGCCTGTGCTGAATACGCGGATAGAAGTAGAAGCTATCCGGCGAGATGGCAGCCTCTTCCCCTGCGAGCTAACCGTTGTTCCCACTGCAGAATTCGAAGGGCAAACCTTCTTTACCGCAACCATTCGAGACATTACAACGCGCATCGAGCGGGAAAAAGCGCTTACTCAGGCAAGGGAAACCGCAGTTGCAAGCAGTAAGGCTAAATCCAGCTTTCTCGCGCATATGAGCCACGAGATTCGCTCGCCCCTGAACGCCGTTATTGGCTGTATGGACCTGCTGCTTGAAGGCGATTTATCCACCGAGCAACGCATGCTGGCAGAGACCTCACTTGCGGCAGGCAATAGTTTATTAAGCGTCATAGAAGACGTGCTGGACTTTTCAAAAATCGAGTCCGGGCAACAAGAAATTCACTCCAGCAAGTTCAGTTTATTAGAGCAATGTGAGCGCGTGATGGAGGTATCAACCATTCGCGCGGTAAATAAAGATATCGAGATCTCCGCCTGCATCGACCCCCGCATACCGAAAACGGTAATCAGTGACCTGAGCTTTGTACGGCGAATCGTCACCAACCTTCTCGATAACGCGATTAAGTTCACTGACTCTGGCGGCGTAAATCTAAAAATCTCTCAAACTGATGAAAAACTGGCTGACGGCCGACTCGGGCTGGTACTTGAAGTGCGCGATTCGGGGGTTGGGGTTTCAGAAGAGGATCAAGAGAAGTTATTTAATGAATTCTCTCAAGTAGATAATAGTGACAGCGCCGTTCACGGTGGCACGGGCCTTGGCTTAGTCATTTGTAAAAAACTGACTGAGCTGCTCGACGGTCGAATCTCGCTGACGAGCAAAAAAGGCGAAGGCTGCCGGTTCCGCGTTGAGATACCGGTCAATGCAAGCAGCACTAGCCTTCCCAGCCTGGCAAAGCCAAAACGCGCACCAGGCAAGCTGTTTTTGCGGAGCGACAACAAAACACTGCTTGCCAGCATACTGCAACAAGCGGACTGGCTGGGCATAGAAGCCGCCGCAATTCGTGCCTTAGAGAACCTTCCGAAATTATCTGCACACGACATACTGATCGTGGACATGCGTTGCTTTGCCACACCGGAAAAATTGAGCACGTTATTGATGGCGCAGCAGATCTCCATTCAACAAGTGGTGCTGTACAACCGCAATTTCTCGGCGGAACTCTTGCAACACAGTAGCAAGGCCGGCTTCCAACACATGATGTATCGCCCCTTTCGGCCGAGCCAGCTCCTTGCCATTCTCGACGGCGACGCCGAATCGGAGCCCGCCAATGAACACATCACCGACGAAATAAATCCAAGCCGGCACAAGCTCCTACTCGCAGAGGATAACGAAGCGAACCAGTTAGTCGCGAAGACTCTGTTGTTGCGCGCCGGCTATCAAGTCGACATCGTCGCCAACGGCATTGAGGCATTAATGGCCGTAACCAGTGGCCGCTACGACTTGGTGCTAATGGACTTGCGTATGCCTGAAATGGACGGTTTAGAGGCAACCCGACACATCCGCCAATTGCCAGGTAAAGAGCGCAACACCCCAATTATCGCAATGACCGCCAATGCCTTCGATACCGATGTAAAGCGCTGTGAAGACGCGGGCATGGATGGTTTCCTGTCTAAACCGGTAAACCGCGATGAATTGCTGAACACACTTGAGTCCTGGCTACCTGTTGAACAAACCGCTGCGTCCAGTTCCCAGGATGACGCGGGCAACACCGCAACACTCACTGCAGCGCTGTATGCCGCGGAGATAGACACCACGATACTTGAACAACTCGTTGTCGATACAGGGTTAGAGACCGCGCTAATTATTTTAAAAATGGTCGTGGAGCAGCTTGATAAGTTGCAGTCTCTGACTGCAGCGATTGCGGACTCCGCCGATCAACCAGCACTCGCCGGGCTTCGCGACGCCGTACACTCCGCGAAGAGCAATCTTGGTTATTGCGGCGCAACGTCGTTGCAGGACTATTGTTTGCAGATCGAAAAATGCTGCGATGCTGAAAATACCCAGCTTCTTATGGAGCTACTTTCGGTATCCGGCGAGAAATTCTCGTCAGGCAAAGAAGCCCTCCATCATGCGATCGCTGAGTTAGAAGCGCGGTCAGTCTAAGCCTAATGTTTCGCGCAGTGCGCGCTTAGCATCACCGGCAAGCCAGTTGCATTGCAAAATGCAAATCATGCTGGCTATCGAACCACTCTCTGCGCCCTTAAAAACCCACCTAACCCTTTGGCAATCACTTATAAATCATAGACTTAAAATAATTTTACGCGCCTGGCACAGGCATTGCCCCTTTAGCTCTAAACAGCCGAGAGGATGCCAGCATGCGCCATCACACCGTTTACAACAAATCGCTCAGCGCCCAGCCACGCTGTGTAAAAAAAACAGACCGTATATTGGCAGTGGCAGCCGCGTTAGCCTTCGCTCCGTGGCTTTTCGTTCATAGCCTTTTTCGCCTGATTAAAGGCAAAAAAATCGTTGACCGCGTCACCTTGCACAGCGCTGCCGGTGATGGCGTGCCCGCCTTACTGCTGCACGATCAGGTAAATCTCAGTCGCCTGCCGTTGCTCCTAAACGTTATTAAAGGCGAGCTGGCACTGGTCGGTTACCGAGCGCGCACCGAGCAAGAGCCCGCTGCAGCGGGTACCGAAACCCTGAATCCCGGTATGTTTTCACTGTTCGAACTGCGACGAATTTCTGGTATCGACTTTATCGACGAAGAGGCCTGCAATCTCGAATACGCCGACAAGCAGGGATTCAAAACAGATGCTGCCATCATCGGCAAATCGCTGCTGGCAGGCCTGTTGTACAGCGGCGGCAAAACTCTGAAAGACGTCGACAGTTTTACGATTTTTGGCGTAAACATCGCCAACATCTCAATGGAAAACGCACTTTCGGTGATTAATAAGCACGTGACACATCGACATCGTGCGACAGTTTTCTTCGCGAACGCCCACACCTTAAATCTCGCCTACAATGACAGCGAACTGCGATCACAACTGAATCAAGCAGACTATATGCTGCCCGATGGCAGCGGTATCGAAATGGCCTGTCGGCGCAACGGTATTCGCCGTAAGGGCAATATAAACGGCACCGATATGCTGCCTTTGCTGTGCGAGCAACTCGCCCAACACGGCCAGCGCCTGTTCATGCTCGGCGGTGAAGACGGAATTGCCGATGCCGCGATGCAGGCAATGTTGAAGCAACAGCCACACTTGCGAAGCGCCGGCACACAACACGGCTATTTCGACAAACAGCACTGCCAGGACATCGTCGATAAAATTAACGATAGCGGGGCGGACGTGCTGCTGGTCGGCATGGGTCAACCCCTACAGGAACAGTGGATTCTCGCCCACCGGGAGCAACTAAATAGCCCAGTCGTCATCGCCGTTGGCGGCTTGTTCGACTTCTATGCCGAGAAGGTCTCCCGGGCGCCCCTGTGGCTGCGTGAGCTGGGTATGGAATGGATCTGGCGGCTACTACAAGAACCGGGCCGGATGTGGAAGCGCTACATCATTGGCAACCCTCTGTTTTTACTCAGGCTGCGGCAGGCCAGCCAGAGCTAAGGATCGCACCACATCGTATACCGCCACTGCGGTGGCGCACCCTCCAGCAATATGATTCGCAAAATGCAAACGCAAGGCACGATTTGCATTTTGCAATTTCCCGCCCTCGACAAAAAAACACTATCCTACTGTTTTTAAAGCATATTTTTATTCACGCCAGCTGGCACGCCCCCTGCAATATTCAAGATATGCCGTCTCACAATAGCAGTGAGATCAACCTAATCAGCAGCAGGAAAGCGCTATGAACATTGCCAAATGGACCCTATCTGCACACCGCCTTTTCACGCCGCGACGCTGCCGCCGCGCCGTCCTCGCCAGTGTCGCATTAACACTGGCGGCCTGTGCGTCGATGCCGGATATTTCGACAAGCCTGCCTGAGCGCGATAAGCCAGAGGTGGAACAACGCCACGAGTTTAGCAGTCGCATGGCGGTGAATACCTGCTCGACCGATGGCAGCGGCATGGCGCCGAACAGTGCGGACTATCGTGTCGATGAACCCTTAGCGCAGCAGTGGCGAAATCCCGGTACCCCGCGATCGTTAAACAGCCAAGGCCGGCGCTTGCTGCCACTGTCACCGGGCGACAGGATCGAAATTCGCATCCATGAAGGGGAGGAGTTCAGCGGCGAGTACTTGGTTAACCACGATGGCAATATTGAGCTTCCCTACCTCGCCCCGGTGCAGGTGGTTGGACTGGACACCGAAGAAGTGGAGAACCGCCTGCGCATCATGCTGGTTGCCCAACAAATGTTTCTCGCCCACACCCTTCACATCAGTGTGCGCCCGCTTCAGTGGGCCCCCATTATGGTTTCGGTGTCAGGCGCGGTATTTGAGCCTGGCCGCGTACTCATCAACGACCTGATTCCCGCGCAGACCGACGACAGTAAAATTCGCATCAGCGGCGACTACCCCACCAAACGCTACCTCAGTGAAGCCATACGCGCAGCAGCGGGTGCACGCCCTGACGCGCGTGTAGACAAAGTTCTGCTGATTCGCGACGGCTGGCAGCAAGAAATCAATCTCGCAGGGATATTTTCGGGCCAGCACACCTACGACGTGCCATTGATTGCAGGCGATCAAGTGATCGTTCCCTCAGCAGGCTGCATGCAAGCCGAGCTGATTCGCCCGAGTCAAATCACGCCAAAGGGCATTCGGGTGTTCATTTCAAATTTGACCAACCCAGCAAGCAACAACGCCTCTGCGGCAGTGGGCAAGTACAGCAGCAGCATGCCCTACGGCACGCGGTTACACCAGGCAGTGGTATCGGGCAACTGCAGTGGCGGCACGCAATTCACCAATGCCTCACGCTACGTCGTGTTGGTGGGCACTAACCCCATCAGTGGCGAGAGCGAAATTATGAAACGCAATGTCGAAGAACTGCTGCGCAATCCAGATTCCGACGATATCAATCCCTATTTACTACCCAACGACACCGTTAGCTGCTATGACTCTACAATAGGGAATTGGCGTGATATCGCCAGAGCGATTGTCGACGTCGCCACTCCCTTTTCACTCTTTTGATCTGCGCGGCTGGGAAGTGACATGACACCGACGATACAGCCAAATCAAGAGCTGCAACTCTACAAGGCGCCCGCTGACAAACCGCGCTGGACGCGATACATCGTGGTGGGGGTGATCTCCTTTGCAATGATTTGGGGAATGGTATTTCTCTACATTGCCTCGGCGCCCCAGTACGTCAGTAAATTCGCGTTTATGCTGCCGGGCAAGGCAGTATCCACCAAAGTTAATTTGGAAAGCATCGGTGAGGCCAGCAGCAGTAGTAGCTCACCGTTTGGCACCAGGGGTGTTAACCCGAGAGTGAATTACAAGGAAATCCTGCTGAGCACCAGCGTGATTGGTGGCGCGGCGAAAGCCCTGAATATCGACTACGCGGATTTTCACAAGCCTGTGGTAAAGCTCGTAGACGAGACCACCATTATCCAAGTGGCAACCAAAGCGGGCTCTCCCCGCCTCGCACAGGACCAGGCACAGGCGCTAATTTCGGCGTTTAACACCCGAATAGAAATCCTCCGCGCTGATGAGCTCGACCGCCGCGAGGCAGGTATTGCGCAAGCGCTAAAAAGCTATAAAGAGCGATTGGAAGCCGCGCAACGCGCCTTAGTATTGCACAAGCAAAGCTCTGAATATGTGTCTGGCCGTCAGTATGAAGAGCTCAGCCTGCGCCTAGAGCGTTTGAAAGAGGAGCAAGTACGAGCCGAGGCCGAGCGCGACCGAGTCAGCAATTACGTCGACCAACTTTCTCGCAACTTAGGCATTACTCCGCAGCTGGCAGCGAGCGCGTTTATCCTGAATGCCGACCAACAGTTTCGGGAGCATTTAGAAAATTATCAAAACGCGACAACAACGCTGGCGGTGTATCGCTCAAAGTGGGGACAGGCTCACCCTCAGGTGGTAAAAGAAAGCGCGAGACAAGACAACACGCTCAAAGCCCTGCAACAGCGCAGCTTAGAATTGGTTGGCCACAACGACATGGGCACCATCAAGCTGATCAGCATGAATGATGCCGGCAAACAGAGCGCTCTCTTTCAAGATTTGCTGGTGTCATTCGCCAAAATTGAAGGCCTCATTGGCAAAATTCAACAGCTCTCAAGTGCTATCACTAAGCATGGTCTGAACTTAAAACGCTACGCTGAAGAAGCAGCGATCCTTGAGAACCTCGAGCGCGACTATCAAATAGCCGAAGCGGTTTATACCTCGGCGATCACGCAGATCGATACCAGCAAAACCGATATCTTTGCGTCCTACCCGCTAATTCAGGTACTTGCAGCCCCTTCTCTTCCCAGCCAACCGGCGTCACCCAATAAATTACTGGCCATTATTGGCGGTGTGCTGGGTAGCGGCATGGCTTTATTCGGATTATTTCTTCTGTGGAAACGCAAGCAATTGCTCCAGAAAATATTATCGAAAAGTGGATTTGGTACGCTCTAATTCTTACCTATCCCTTTTACGCCCTCGGCGCGGTATACATTATTGCGCCGGTGCTCGGTTGGATTCTGCTCGGCTACTGGGCCTACAACCTGTGGCTACCTGCGCCGATGCGCGCCAGGTCGATTCAAGTTGAACCGCACCCCGTGGTTATACTGTGGGTGGTCGCCATGCTGGTGATGGAAGTGGCCTTGATTATGGGGCATTTGGATTTCTATCTCGGCCTGCCCGCGATGATCAAGTCCACGATCGGCTGGGCAAAGGGCTGGGCACTGCTGGCTATTTTCATACTAATTGGCGCCACCTTACCTATCCGTGCAGAGCTGGTTTATCGCGCCTGCTGCGTTATTTGCCTGCATACGCTGTTGTTAATTCCGCTATTTGTTATCGCCGCGTATACCCCCATTCCCGGTACTATTTATATCTCGCCACTCAAAGTAATTGGCGGCCCCGGCCCGGAGTTCTTCGAGTTCCAGCTCTATGGCATTAACCCCGAATCCCTCGGCCCCCGCTGGCGCTTTTTCACCCCCTGGGCACCAGCTGCCGGCCTACTCGCCAATTTCTACTTAGTCTTTGCACTGCAGGAAAAAAATATCCGCTGGCGTTGGATCGGCATTATCGGCAGTGTCGCGATGGTGCTTATGTGCCAGTCTCGCGCCGGACTGGTTGCAATGCTTTTCGTATCGCCAGCGGTCTTTTTCATTTCCCGCCTCAACTCACCGGCACTGTGGCTAACTGGCGGTGTGGGCATATCAGCAGTGGCCGTTGTAGCCACCCAACTCATGGCCTTCGCTGAAAGCTCTATTGCGGAATTCAAAGCTGCCCGCGCAGGTTCGAGCCGAGTCCGCTCGGCGCTGGCAAGAATTGCAATACAGCGCTGGCGAGATGAAGCGCCTGTTTGGGGACACGGCGTTGTAGAGAGAGGGCCTCACCTGGTGGAATATATGCCTATTGGCTCCCACCACAGCTGGTACGGTCTACTATTCGTTAAGGGCGCCGTTGGCTTTCTGGCGTTGCTGATTCCCATGCTTGTCACCCTATTACTGTTACTCATGCAGGCCCAGCGATGCTGCGTATCTCGCGCAGGTTTAGCCTGTATGCTAATACTCATTATGTTCAGCTTTGGTGAAAACCTGGAAATTCTTGCGTATCTGTTTTGGCCGGCGCTGGTGTTAATCGGCATCGCCTTTCGCAATGACACCATTGCACAAAGTATTCTCCGCCAGCGTTCTTCAGCAACGCATCACTGATTAGGAACCAAGAAAATGGCTGCCTTCGACACCCTGCTTATCGGCTATTACGGCATGCAAAATACCGGCGATGATATGCTCATGGCCGCCGCTGCTGAGGGCGCGCGCCGCCGATATCACAGCCGGCATATTGCCGCCACTGGCGCCAGCGGCAGTGAAGCCTTGCAGCAACTGCAGCTAAGCGCCGTGCAGGCAAAAAAGCAGCGTTTCAAAGGCCAGGATCGACTGCTCAAGTATTGGGCCGCGGCGCGCAGCGAGCACATTATCATCGGCGGCGGATCTGTCTTCCATACCGCAAAAGATATTGCGCAAAAAACCCACTATTTAAAACTCGCTACCAGCAACCAGCATTGTGCAGCAGGCGTCGGCCTGGGCCCATTCAATGACGTAGCGGCAGAAAAAGCCTGCGCAACATTCCTAAATGCCTGCACCTTTACCGGGCTGAGAGACAAAACCAGTCTCGATATCGCCCGCAGTATCGCTCCCAACGCCAATACCGCACTGACCTTCGACCTGGCCCCTAGTATGATCAGCCAGCCCGCGTTCCAGCACGCGCTAATGCCCGAGCGCGACAACGCTATCGGCGTTGCACTTTGTCCCGTCGAACGGCTCACCGGCGATGAGAACGCTGAACATGTGCGCAACCAGATACTCGCCGACGCCCTGATTCAACATCATCGCGAAACCGGCGCGGAGATACGCCTGATCGACTTCAATGGGCACCCCACATTAGGAGATCAACAAGTACACCGTGATTTATGCGCGCGGCTCGGCGAGACGCCCTGCAAGATTATTCCCTACAACCCAAACCCCTATGAGGCCGTTAGGGAAATCAGCAAGCTATCAATGATCGTGGCGATGCGACTCCATGCGGCTGTCTTTGCCTACCTCAGCAATACCCCATGTATTTCCCTGAACTATCACCGTAAATGCGAAAATTGGTGCCGCGATATTCAGCAATCGACTGACTTTTCCATTGATAGCCGGCATGTCGACAAAGACTCGCTAAGCACCGCAATAGCGACGATACATCGGGGCGGCTATGTCCCGCCCCGCTTGCCCCTTGCCGACGCGGAAAAAATGGCCCTCACCAACTGGACTCACTAGCCATGACGACCTCAAATGTTGACCGCAGCGCAGACAAACAACCTCGGTTTTCCGTTCTTATTCCCCTGTACAACAAGGCTGCACACATTGGCGATGCGCTGCGTTCCATACAGGCGCAGAACTACGACGACTTGGAAATTATTGTTGTCGATGACGGCTCCAGCGACGACGGCCCGGAGATAGTTCGCAGCATGGCGACATCTGACTCGCGTATTCGCCTTATCGAACAAGAGAACGCGGGTGTTTCCGCCGCTCGAAATACTGCCATCAGTGCAGCAACCGCCGACTACCTGTTGTTTCTGGACGCCGATGACCTATGGAAACCCGGGTTAATACAAGAAATCGAGGCGCTTATTCACCTATTTCCCGAATGCGGCGCCTACTCAACGGCCTACTCCCACTATTACGAAAACAGCGGAACAGAGCGTCCCATCCACCCGCGCTTTCCAGCGAGCACAAAAAATCACAGCCAGTTCAGCTATGATTTTTTCGAGGTCGCCAGTCGGGGCGAACTACCCATTACCCCGTCGAGCTGCTGCATTCCAAAATCCGTATTCGAGGAGATTGGTGCATTTCCTTTGCATGAGCCAATGGGAGAAGATCAGGACCTTTGGGTGAGAATCGCCTATAAATACCCAATGGCCTTTTCCCGGTCATACAAAGCACTCTACCGACAAGATGCCGACAATCGTGCGTGTATTAGTAATCCCCCCGATCAGGAGTGCCCATTCAGCCTGCGCCTGCGAGCCACAGCCGAGGCAAGCAACGATCCGCGAAGCAAGGCAATGTTAAGGCTGACCGCTAACCATATTCTTCACATCGCGCAGCTAAACATACAGGCCGGCGAATATGATAAAGCGCGGGCCTTACTACGTGACAAACGTTGCTGGCTACTACCAAAACGGAAATTGAAATGGGAACTTGCCTTGCTACTGAAGCGCTAGCCTGCACCGCCCATTGGCGGGCGGTATTTAGCCACGGCGTTACTTTTTGTGGGGCAAACTATTTTCGCAATAAATGTGCGGCGTAATCCGGGGAGTGGCTGTCGACAGCGCACTATTGCGGGGAAGGTTTGTGCGGACAGCTTTGCACAACGCTTCCAGCTGCTGTGAGGGAGAGCCGCCCGATTCAGCCTTTGCGATACTGCGTAACAATCGCATGATTATACGATAGCCATAAAAGCCAATGACTTCGCCTAATCGCGGCTTGAACATGTCGCGCAGCGGGCCAGCGCTGTAGTGGCGAATATAGTCATTCATCTGCGGGCAATAATTATTATTCCAGCGCGACGAGATACGCTGAAAGCGGCTCTCCGTTTTCAGGAAATGAATAATGTGCCCGTTTTCGCCCCAGCCCACTTCATCCTCTTGCGGCAGTGTCATTGTCATTGCGGCGATAACACGGTTTAAAAACGCCAGTGATTCGGGCCCAGCGCGAAATATCAACACCCCAGAATTAATACGCCCCGAATACCCGTTGGCCGCAAATATCGATCTTCCGACGGACATAGCCTCGCTAAAGTCAGGGGCGTCTGCACGCGGCTGCGCATCGGCGTCTATAAACATGACCTCGGCGTAGCCGCATTGCAAGGCGTCTCGAATCAAGTACAACTTTAGCCAGGCCACCTCATTGCACAGCGAGTGCACACTTGGCTTGGTAACGGCTAGGTACTCGGCGCCGACACGCTCGGCGTATTGCCGCTGAGCAGCAATGCACTGCCGATAGCGTAAGTGATAACCGTTAAGGGCCAACGTGAAGATCAAGCGTGGTTTATTCATAGTGGTCACCCAGAGGCGGTGGAGTACGACGGCCAATATGTGCCGGCTCGCGAATACTGCGGCTGGAAAGTTCTACGCAGAACTGACCCCAGAAAAAAATACCCAGCAGTTTCGCTCCCTCCTCTAGCTGCAAAAGCGCAACACCATTGCTGATGCCACTGTCGATCAGTACATCAACGCTAACGGAAATACCCCAGCACATCGCCGCAGTCAGTGCATAGCGTCGCGACCGGCCGACAACCCCGCGAAACAGCCAAAGTAGAACAAGCGCTAACAAACCTAATGCCGCTTGGAAACAGGCTCGGATAACATCAACCAGAATACTGCCGGTTGTCATCGGCGCAGAGAATAAATCATGCAAAAGCAATAACAGGGTATAACTTGCAAACCAAAAGCTGGCGCTGCTGCGACAATGGAAGCGCTCATCCTGCCGCCGCAGATACACCGCAAATAGCAATATGGCGGCACTCATACCCAAGACTATGGTACTGAGTTTCGCCAGCAAACCATCATACCAATCCGCCTGGCCTCTGCTGCCGGTGCGGCCATCTATGAGCGCCTCTGGCGACACGCCCAGGGTATTCGACAGCATTAGTACCGAGAATAAAATCGCCAGGCTCAATGTCAGTGGCCACAAGGAGGGCAAGGCGAGCCACCGCCGATAATGCGGGGCGCGCCTAACAACAAGCTTTGTTAAGGACTCCATTTGTCGGCGCACCTATGACGGCATTGACGACATAATCAGTCGCTCAACGGTGTCGTATCCGCGAGTGGGAAGAATCAGCAACAGCGATGCGCACCCGGCCGTTAGAACCGTTTTTACAGGATCCCTAAGCGAGATCGTCCAGTCACTACGCAGTGATTTCACCAATAACAGCGCCGCATTCTTCGCATCTCGAGATTGAATGGCACGCCGGCAAAGGTAGCGGTACTGGTAAGCTCGCGCCAAGCCTTCGTGGTCGTTAAAAAATGATGGCGACAGCGCGCGATTTTTGTCGACATTGCGCTCCCAGGCGGCCAATTGCTTGACCCAGTTCGCCGATAAGCCGCCTCCGTTTACTCGGTAGTTCGTTAAGGCCTGCGCCAGCCCCTCGAATCGCCACGACGTCGAGAGCGCAATCCGTAACCAGCACTCCACATCCTCGGACTGTCTAAAGGATTCATCGAAGAATTGCTGGTCGCGATGGCCGACAGCGGCGTTCGTGAAGGCGATGTCCTTAAATACGCCTGCGCGGAAGACGGGCGCAGAGCCATTGCCCACCGGGTTTCGACAAAATACATCGACTGCCGTGACGCCCGTTGTTTTCGGGTATTGGCCGATCCCCATATCGACACTGGCTTCGTTCATAAACCGCGATGCACTGTAGCTAACACCGATGTCAGGGTTGGACAGGAGATGATCTACATGCCTGGCAATTTTCGTCGAATGCCAGCTGTCGTCAGCGTCTAGCAGGGCAATAAATTCGCCGTGCGCGTGGCGAATACCGGTATTGCGCGCACCGGCCAAGCCCCTGTTTTCTTGCTGAATAACCACAATGCGCGAGTCCTGGTAGCCCCGCACGATGTCGGCACCGTTGTCCGGAGACCCGTCATCCACCGCAATTATCTCCAGGTGTGGATAGCTCTGCGCAATAACAGAGTCAATACATTCGCGAAGATAGGCCGCCGCGTTATACATTGGGATAACAACGCTCACTAAGGGCTGATCGCGGTGTGCTGAGTGATTATTTTTCATCGCTGGTTCCTCATTCACTATTACTGGCAGTGCCGGGCAGATACCCGACGGCCCGCTCTTCAATACGCTCCGCTTCCCGACAACACTGCGGGTACCGTTTTCAACGCTATTCGCAAATCAGTGGCTAGGCTTTGTTGGCGGATATACTGCAGATCCAGCTCCACCTGCTGATCAAAATTCAAATCCGCTCGGCCAGACACCTGCCATAGGCCTGAAATTCCAGGTAATGCCTTCAAACGTCCGCGCTGATACTCGCTGTATTGAGCCACTTCTGCAGGCAGTGCCGGGCGCGGACCGATCATCGACATTTCGCCGCGCAGTACATTAATCAGCTGCGGTAACTCATCGATTGAGTATTTGCGAATAAACTGCCCTACCCGTGTCACGCGAGGATCGTTTACGAATTTCTTGCAGATACCATCCCGGTCACCTGACATTGACTCCACTTGTCTATGCAGTGCTCTGTCAGTACACATCGACCGAAACTTATAAATTGAAAACTGCTCGCCATTCTTTCCGACACGCTGCTGACGGAAGAAAATTGGGCCGCGGCTTTCAAAAAGAATGGCCGCCGCTGTAACGACGAGTAGCGGTGACAGCAGCAATAGCAATCCGCCACTTAATACAATGTCGTAGCTACGCTTATAACCACTGCGTAGAAATTTCCGCAGAGATAACCCGGCGGGCATGAACAGGCTGGAAATAAAAATTAGGTAGGCACTGGAGACCTGATTCTTTATTGCTTGCATATCAATTACCCCGTTGGTGTTCGCTTTCCAGGGAAATTGCAACCGCTATGCCAAACAAAAAAATAAATTAACTTTATGTTTTTATTATATTTTTTAAAAATTATCGCTAAATAGCTTTACCGCTACTGCAAAGCTATTCGCATTTTGCAAGGCAGCTTGCCGACTAAAGCGACGATCATCAGGGGAAAATAAAAGACGGGGTGAGCACGCCGAGCGCAGTGGCGCTATGCGGCAGATAAGGGCGCGCGAATAACACCGCGAGGTGCGCGGTGTATCATCACGAGTACCGCCCACGCGCCGCCGAGATAGCAAATAATCATTGCCAGGGCGACGGCTTGCGCTCCCAGAAAACTCGACGCCGCGATCACCGCACAAAACAGCGCGGTGAAGGCCACGGCAATGTGATTTTCACCGCGTAAGTTGTCAGCCGCACGAAAATACATACTGGCAGACTCAAACACCATTCGCGGAACCGCCGACAGACACAAAAGCGCAACAAGCACACTGGCTGGCGCCCATTTCTCGCCGAACAGTAACGGCACGTATAACGGCGCCAATAGTGCCTGGCAAAGAATCACTGGCGCGATGAGTCGCATCGCCGTTTTTAAACTTGAGTAATAACTCAGTTCCAGTGCACCACCCTCGCGACGGGTATCACACAGTTTCGGCAGCAAGGCAGTATTAAAGCTGTTTGTCAGCGACAGACTTATTCCCAGACCGGCATTGCGCGCAAAGGCATAAAGCCCAAACAGGTCAGCTGGTAACAGGCGGCCGAGGATAAATAAGTCAAATTGACCGCGGCCGTTTTTTAAGCACTCTGCGAGCAATACCCCTCCGGAATAGCGTCGCGCGGTCACCAGTTCCTGCAATGAAAATTGCAGCTTCGGCACCCAGCGGATGCGCCGATTAATCACCACTACCCACACCACAGCGGCGAATAACTTCGGCCAAATGACCGACCAGACACCGAATCCGCTCAGCGCCAGTGCGGCACTGATCAAGTTATCCATTGTCACCGTGGCCCCCATAATCAGACCCGCTTCCTTCATCCGGCTATCACGCTGCAAGAGGTTAAATTGAACCATCGCAAAGGGGTAAATTAAGTGACTAAAAGCCAGCGCCTGTAACAGCGAGGCCAAAACGGGAGATTGGTAAAGGTCGGCGATAAGGGGGGCGAGGAAAAACTGCAGCGCAAACATCACAATGCCGATAGACAGGTTAAGCCAAAACACCGTCTGCGAAACCCGCCCCAGTTTGTGCTCCTCGGCTTTGACGATTAGATTGCCAATGCCATTGGCAGCAAGAATTCTCACAATCTCCGCGGTCGCTAGCGCGAGCGCCGCGAGTCCGTAGTCCTGCAAACTCAAACAGCGAGCCAGGATGAGTGTCGTGATCAATCGCGACACGCGAACCATCAGTTCGCCGGTTGCCAGCCAACTGAGATTACGCCGAAAACTGCTTGCTGATTTCATGCCCTTGCCCTGAAACACCACTAATAAATGACTGGTCCGTTTACTCAGCAAAAGCCAGGCCAACCTTTTCCTGATTGAAAATTGGCGCTAAAGGCCATTACCACGGGCGTTGAACCCGAAACGTCCGGCAAAATGCTAGCCAAGCGCGGATAAATCTGGCTTGATTCGCATTTTGCGAAGCAACCTACAACGCGAACAGGGTCGTATCGACGCAAAGCGTGAAAGGCCATTTCGTCTAAGCAGCGATGAGCGCCTGCTAACAGCGTGCTATCCACCCGAGCAAACCTCTATTAGGACGTTCCAATGATTGAAAATACGGCCAATGCATCCAACAAGCTACCCGCAGATGCCATTTTCATCATCGTTACGCTGTTGGCAGCCATCAGCTGGATCTTCTCCAAGGAAGCCGTCGCCATCATGCCGCCGCTGCTGTTCATGTCGGCACGCTTCCTTATCGCCGCCGTCATTCTGGCGATGGTGGCAAGAGCGGAGTTGCGGGTTCTCAGCCGCGCGCACTTTATTCGCTGCGTGAAGGTCGGGGTGGTCTTTGGCATAGCCATGAGCCTATGGGTCGAAGGGCTCGCGGCCTCCAACCACGTCGGTGAAGCGGCGTTCATCGTCAGTTTGGGCGTCATTCTAGTGCCGGTCATTGCGGCGCTGTTATTCAAGGAGTCGGTTCCGCGCAGCACCTGGGTCGCGCTGCCAGTTGCCTGTGTTGGGCTCGCCCTCCTTTCTCTGAATCAGCAATTGCGGCTAGAGTTATCGCAACTGCTATTACTCTGCGCCGCGGCGCTATTTGCGCTGTATTTCAATTTGAACACGCGCGCGGCCAATCCGATGTCACGCGCCGATAAACACGGACACGCTCAACACGTTCCAAAGGTGCCGGTATTGGCACTAACGACCTTGGTATTGACCACCGTCGCGGCGGTTACCGGACTACTCTCAACACTACTCGAGACCTGGCACATCAGCGTATTGGCCGGGCAACCGATGGTCTGGTTATGGGTCACGCTCTCCGCAACCGTTGGCACGGCGCTGCGCTTTTACCTGCAAACCTACGCACAGAGCCTGTCGCCGTATAGCAACGGCGTTATTATCATGGTGCTTGAGCCTGTGTGGACGGCGCTGATCGCGGCGGCATGGTTTATGGAGCGCCTTAGTGCAACGCAATTGCTAGGCTGCCTGATGATATTCCTCGCGCTGATGATTACTCGCTGGCGAGCACTCCAAGGTTTACTGAAATCTGTTTTTCGCAAACGCCGAAGCCCTTAACCCACTCTGTGTTGAGCCGCATCAAGATACTTCCGGCGAAAATGCGCTAAAGTGCGCGTTTACTCACTTGCCGCTGAAGAGATTGTCTATGTCACGAGGCATGAAGATTTACGCGTTTTTTATCGCCGCGCTCGCCCTCACCGTAATGGTAAATATCTTTTACGAGCCCTCAGAGGTTCGCGCATTGAATGCGGTGTTGAAGCAAGACGCCAAACTCAATAGCTACCACTACCGCTTTCGCGTTTTAGCGGTAAAAAATGGCGTCGCGGTAATGACTTCACCTCGCTCAGCAGATGTGCCAGTGCCCGTCATCATTAAGGTTATTGACCCTTCTTTGCAGAACGTCTCTGTCAGCGAAGAGCGTTTTTTTGAGGCTCAGCAAACCTTGGCCGACCTGCAAGCCTACGCCAGAGAGCAGGTTATGGCTCAGGAGGGCATCAGCCGCGTTATCTGGAAGCTTGACGAGGAGTGGCTGCTTAGCCACGGCGTTAAACTGCCCCACTAAAACCCTGCGCATCGAATCGTGCGCACACACCAGTAGCCTGAATATACTCGACTATACTGTTACTCGTTAGCATCGGTGGGCACGCCGTTTTTCCCACCATACCCAGTGACATTTATGCAGAGGAAGACATCATGTCGAAGAAAGCGAAAAAGAAAATCACCAGCCTGAAAAAAGCCATCAAGCAGCGTAAATCGAAAATCGCCAAGCACGAAGGCAAACTCGCCAAACTCAAGAAAAAGCTGAAGAAGGCGGCTTAGCAACAACAGATCAGGGGCGTAAAGCAGCCCCTACCATTGCGCCGTTTATGGCGCTGTCGGCTCGCAACAAAACACGGGGATATCTCGGTCAGTGCGCGCCTGGTATTCATCGAAATCGGGATATAAGCTAACTAAGTGAGGCCAGAGTTCCCGCTTGGTATCAGCGTCCACTTCTCGCGCCGTGTAGGCGAGTCGCTCGCGCCCAACTTGAATCGTAATCGCAGGGTTCGCCTTGATATTGTGATACCACAAAGGGTGCGATGCCATGCCTCCTTGGGAGGCGACCAGTAGCTTCTTGTCACCCAGCGGCAGATGGATCAGTGCGATCTCTCTGGCTTTACCCGTTTTTTTGCCCGTCATACCAACGAGACAAATGGGATAACCGCCGGGAAAGTTTTTCATCAACCTCCCGCCACTTTTCTTATACACCCAGACATTGAAACGGGTGTAGTGACGCATAACGGTCTTTATTGCGCCGGACCAGCTCTCTGGAATACTGGCCACATCCTCGCGCCGTGTTTTTACATAGTCGAATTTCATATTCTGCCTGCCCCTATTTTATTGTTATTGGCCATGGGTCTTTTCACCTCAGAGAGTCATCGGTGCAGCTCTTCCATCAATTGGTCTTTTTCCTTCCACAGTGCGCTAACCCATTGCTGGAACTCATAGCGGAAGTCCTCATCGTCGCTGTAGCTACGACCCAAGAATTCGCAGGGGATCTCTCGTTTCTGCACGCGAACCTTAACGTTATCCACCCGTCCGCAAAGGAAGTCGCCAAAGGACGGCTGTGTGTGGCCGGGATAAGCAATGGTAATATCGACTAAGGTTTTGACACTTGAGCCCATTGCTCCCACAACAAAACCGATGCCACCTGCCTTGGGCTTTAGCAGCCATTTATAAGGCGACTGCTGCGCGTCGTGTTTGGCAGGGGTATAGCGCGTACCTTCCAGGAAATTGAAGACCGACACGGGTAAATGCTCAAACTTCTCACAGGCGCGGCGGGTGCTTTCAAAGTCTTGGCCACGCTTTTCTGGGTGCTTTTCCAGGTATTCCTTGCTGTAGCGTTTCATAAACGGGAAGTCCAACGCCCACCAGCACAAGCCTATTACCGGCACCCAGATGAGCTCCTGCTTCAGAAAGAACTTGAGCATTGGAATTTTTCGATTCAGCAAATGCTGAAGAATAAAGATATCGGCCCAGGACTGATGATTAGAGGTCACCAGATACCACTGCTCCTTGTCGAGTTGCTCAATACCATCCACTTCCCACTGCATGCGCTGGGTTAAGCGCATCCACTGAGAGTTGATCGCGATCCACAATTCGGCAATCCACACCGCCGCCGCCGTGCAGCGGCGTTGAAAGCCTGCTAGCGGCACAAGAAAACGCAGTAGCGATACCACCATCAAAAACGGCGCCAGTACAATGGTATTCATGGCCAACAGGCACGCAGCGAGAAATCCCTTTACCACAGGCGGTAAAAAACCGAGCATCCGTCCTTCCCCTCTATTGTTGTCGTCACCCCAGCTATCACCCTAGTTGTCACTGGGTCGCGGCCGTATTTTAGGGTATCCCCGCGGGGGAAGGTAGCGCTGCTAACATCACCGACCTCGGCAAGCCCCTAGCTCTCCATCAATAACGCTCGCATTGCCACTGCCGCCGATGACAGCTGCTGTCGTCGGCGCCTGATAATACCCACTCTGCGCTCGATGCATCGCCCGCTTATCGGCTTACAGCAGGCGCCCAATTGATGCATCTGCTCCTCACACAACGCGGGTACTAGCGCCACCCCCAGACCAGCGGCCACCATTGCACCCACGGTAGTGAGCTGGAACGCCTCAAAGATCGCCGGGGGCGAAAGTGACTCCCTGGCAAAGGCATCTTCGGTCCAGCGGCGGGTGCTGGAGCCCCTGTTCAGGGTAATCACCGTATCGCCGAGCAGGTCTTTTATCCGCAGACGACTGCGCGTCAGTAAGGGGTGTGCCTCTGGGAATACCGCCACAAAGCGGTCGGTGAAAAGCGCTTCAAATTCCAGCCCTTCGCTATCGTCTGGCTCAAAGGCCACGCCAAGTTCAACACGGCCAGCGCGTACCGCTTCAATAAGCTCTTCCATCACAATATCGCGCACCGCGATATCAATATTGGGGAACTTCTGCCGGTAGGTCGTCAACACAGCAGGCAGGCGTGTGCTGGCAAACGAGGGCATTGCCGCGATGGTCAACTTGCCCTGTTGTAAGCTATACAAACGCTGCAAGTCGGTAAAGGCATCGGACCAGTCCCGCAGCAGGCGCTGAGCGGTTGGCAAAAATGCACTGCCCTCGGGGCTTAAACTCAGCGACCGGGTCGAGCGCAGAAACAGGCTTCCACCCACTTCATCCTCGAGGTTCTTCACCGCCATGCTCAGCGCCGGTTGCGATATATTCAATTGCTCGCATGCCTGCGCGAAGCTGCCTGTCTCGGCCACAGCGACGAAGGCGCGCAACTGCTTTACACTTACATTCATAAGAAAATATTATTAATTAATAATTATTATCAATTTGATAAAAATATCTCAACAAGGCAGTCTACGTCAATTACCCTATCACTCGCTCCAGCTATAGAGACATCGAATAATGAAAAACTGTCTTTGGGAACCTTCGGCGGCGCGCATTCAGCGCAGCCAATTGAGCCAATTCTTGCAGCAGCTCGACCGAGAGCAACAACGCCAGTTCGACAACTACGCCGACCTGCACCGCTGGTCGGTGGAGTCCCCCGAGGCTTTTTGGCAATCGGTGTGGGACTTTTGCGATATTCGCGCCTCACAAACGAGCAACCAGGTTCTGGTAGACGGGAACCAATTTCCCGGTGCGCGATGGTTTCCCGATGCTCGCCTGAATTTCGCTGAAAACTTGCTGCGTAACCGCAGTGATAAAACCGCACTGATTTCCCGGCTGGAGAACGGCCGGCGCGAGACGATCAGCTACGCCGGCCTCTACCAACGAGTCAGCCAGTTAGCCCAGGCGCTGCGCAATGCCGGTGTTGGTCGCGGCGACCGCGTTGCCGGCTTTATGCCTAATATCAGCGAAACCGTCATCGCCATGCTGGCGAGTGCCAGTATTGGCGCAGTCTGGTCATCGTGTTCCCCGGACTTTGGCATTAATGGCGTGATGGATCGCTTTGGCCAAATCCAACCCAAAGTACTGTTTGCCTGCGACGGCTATTTCTACGGCGGAAAAACCCTCGACAGCTTACCGCGCGTGTCGCAGATCAAGGCGCAGATCAGCAGCATAGAGACGCTGATCATTGTCCCCGTCAGCCGCACCGCCGAGGAAATATCGCTGCCCGAAGGGGCAACATTGTGGGCGGAGACACTCGCCGCGTATTCGCCGAACGATATTGAGTTCGAGCAGCTGCCCTTCGACCACCCGCTTTACATCATGTATTCGTCGGGCACCACCGGGGTACCGAAGTGCATCGTCCACAGCGCCGGCGGCAGCCTCATTCAGCACGTGAAGGAGCACCGCTTACACACCGATCTGGGCAGTGAGGACACGCTGTTTTACTTTTCCACCTGTGGCTGGATGATGTGGAACTGGCTGGTAAGCGGCCTCGCCTGCGAAGCAACCCTTGTACTATACGACGGCTCTCCCTTTTACCCACAGCCGCAATCGCTGATGGACATGGCCGACGAGGAAGGCATTTCTATTTTTGGCACCAGCGCCAAGTACATCGAAGCGCTGCAAAAAGCCGGGGTAAAGCCCGCTGAAAGCCATCAACTCAGCGCCTTAAAAGCCGTGTTATCAACCGGTTCGCCATTGTCCGACGAGAGCTTTCGCTATGTGTACCGGCACATTAAACAGGATATTTGCCTGTCATCGATTTCCGGCGGCACGGACATCCTGTCGTGCTTTGTTCTCGGCAACCCCTGCCTTCCCGTCTACGAGGGGGAGATTCAGTGTCTCGGCTTGGGTATGGCGGTAGAGGTTTGGGACGATGATGGCAACGCCGTAGTCGGTGAAAAGGGCGAAATGGTCTGCACTCGCCCCTTCCCCAGCGCCCCAATCAGGTTTTGGAATGACCCCGACAATGCCAAATACCGCGCGGCCTATTTCGACACCTACCCCAATGTCTGGGCCCACGGAGATTACGGCGAGATCACCGAACACGGCGGCATGATCATTCACGGCCGCTCCGACGCCGTGCTCAACCCCGGCGGCGTGCGCATTGGCACCGCGGAAATTTACCGCCAAGTTGAAAAGGTTGCCGACGTTGTCGACAGCATCTGCATCGGGCAACAATATCAAGGTGATGTGCGAGTTGTCCTATTTGTGGTGCTGCGTGAAGGCTGCACGCTGGACGACTCCCTGCGCAATACCATCCGCAATACCATTCGTCAGGAAACCACGCCGCGCCATGTACCGGCAAAAATTATCGCGGTGGCAGAAATTCCACGCACGATCAGCGGTAAGATTGTTGAGCTGGCGGTGCGCGATGTGGTTCATGGCAAAACCGTGAAAAACGTCGATGCTCTGGCCAACCCCGATGCGCTGGCCCTCTTCAAAGATTTGCCAGAACTCCAGTAACGCGGGGTCGCCCTCTACAAAATACCCGGAAATACCGCTTTGCGGTGTGCCGGGTAATTGTCGAAGGTCTGCCGATACCACTGGTGATTACTGAGAGCACGGGGAAGCAAGTTCGCCAAGGTCCACAATAGGAAAACAGCCCCCGCCGACGACCACGTTGCGAGCGCCCAACCACACCACACCATGATTTCTCCCAGGTAATTGGGACACGACACCCACTCATACAACCAGCCACGCGGTATTTTGTAACCGCTCTCTCCCGGCTTGCGCAGTGCGGCCAACATGGCATCGCTGCGACGATTGACGTAATAGCCGACGAAAAACAGCGCAACACCTAAGATCAAGCGCGGGTCAGTAAGCCATGCCGCAGTGTAATCCATCGCCAACGACGACCAGGACAGTATGCTGGCGTTGAGAAACGAAATCCCAAAGTTGGTGAACAGCGCGATCAGCGGCAGTAACAAGGGCGTTTTATCGCCCGGCTTAACGCTGCGCTTAAATGGGTAGATAAAACTGCGCTGGAAGTAATGCACCTGCCACAGCGCAAACAGTAATAGCGGCACGGGCTGCCAAGCGTTGTCACCCAGAAAATAGATCACCGCAAAGCCGATTGACGACGGCGCCTCCATGATCACCCATGCCACGCGCGTCGGTACTCCCGGCCCCCACCACCAAGCGCGATCCTCGGTATCGTGGCGACCATACGATGCCTTAATAAAAAACTGCAGTACCACAAATACCAACACCGACATTGCCGCGTAGGCCATTAGCAGGCCGTCGTGCCACTGTATAACCGTCATAACAACCTCACACCACATAAGTCTTCAGACTGGCACCACAGCTCCGCTGCCAACGCCTGATCCTGCGCTGCCGCCACCGCCGCCACCTTGGTGGGCGGGCCGCGAAATTCAAAGGGGCCGGCTGGGCCGATATAGTCACCACCGCTCACCGCTGGCGAGGTCGCCGCATACAGCGTTGGCCAGGCCCCCTGCTCTGCTGGCTGCGCCAAGATTCGATTCCCCAAATACGCAATCCACTCCCACAGACGGCGCCGCAACCCCGCCGGCGCATCGCTGGCATAGGCGACGTTGGTTGCCGCATAGCCCGGGTGGGCGGCAAGACTGAGGGCATCCATGCCCGCGGCGTCAAAGCGACGCTGTAACTCCAGTGCAAAACTCAGATTCGCTAATTTGGCGCGCCCGTATGCCGCGACTTTGGAGTAGGGCGTGTGCTGCCAATGCAGATCATTCATTAGCAACTGCCCCTTGCGCGCAGCGAGGCTGGAAACCGTGACCACCCTCGCCTGTGTCGCCGCGCGCAGTGCCGGCAACAGTTGCGCGGTAAGTGCAAAATGACCAAAGTGGCTGACAGCAAACACCATTTCGTGGCCGCGCGCATTGCGCAGCAGCGGCAGGCCCATCACCCCTGCATTGTTTACCAAACAGTCGAGTTGCCCATGTGTGGACAAAAACGCGTCGGCCGCAAGGGCAACTGAATCCAGGTCAGACAGCTCCATGGTTATCGCCGATAGCTGCGCGCCCGGCACAAGCTGCTGAATGCGCTGCAGCGTTTGGTTGGCCTTTTCCTGGCTGCGGCAACTGACGACGACCCGTGCTGAGCGCGCCGCCAACTGCACCGCCGTTTCAAAGCCGATGCCGCTATTCGCGCCAGTGATCAGCACAGTTTTGCCCGACAAGTCGGCAATTTCATTCGGGGTCCAGTGCGCCATGAATTCCTTTTCCTCTATAGTGGTAGCTTCAACGACGCGCGACATCTTAACCGGAGACTCCATTGGCACGCTCACACTGCGACGCATGCAACCGCCCAACGAAAACCTGCCTGTGCGACGTTATTGTCACGCGCAGCTGTGCATATGAGCTGATTATTCTACAAGACCCGAAAGAGGCACGGCATGCCCTCTCCTCGGCCCCATTACTGCAGCGCTCCATACAAGATAGTCGATTAGTCGTCGGCGAGTATTTTCAGCCCGAGGCCTTGTTGGGCCCAGACTGGCGCAAGCAATGCCTACTAATCTTTCCCGGCGAAAACCCGCTCAGCGCGGCGCAAGCACAGCTGCGCCAGTTCTCCCAGATACTGCTGCTCGATGGCAGCTGGCGGAAAGTACGGCGACTGCTGTACTTGAACCCCTGGCTCACAGAGCTGCCCTGCCTCGCTATTAGCCCTTCGGCGCCCAGCCAATACCGTATCCGAAAGTCGCCCCGAAGCGACGGCCTATCAACCATCGAGGCCGCGGTGGCCGCGCTGAATGCGCTTGACCACAGCGACAACTATAGCGACATCCTCGCCGCCTTCGATCAAATGATCGATTACCAAATTGCCGCCATGGGCGCCGCCACCTTTCGCAAAAACTATCCCGCCTAACCTCGTCTAACCCCGCCTATTTTTGTCTGTGCACGCCTTGTATGGCGAGCGTGGCGTCGACGCCGCGACGTTGACTTATGTAACGCGATTATATATCTTGCCGAGCAACTTATGTAAACCAGTTACAAAAAATAACGAGACATTATGCAGTCGCACTGTTCACAAGCTCGCCGTAAAGGCAAAGGCCTCGCCCGATGAAAGTACTGGTAACAGGGGCGTTTGGTAACCTGGGGCAATTGGTGGTGGAACAGCTATTGGCCGACGGCCATCAGCTGCGCTGCTGCGACCTGGATGCGCCACGACAGCGGCAATTAGCCAAACCCTATCAAGCACGCTGTGAAATCCTGCTGGGCGATATCACTGATAGCACCCAGCACGCGGCGCTAGTCGACGACATGGATGCCATCGTCCACCTCGCCTCAATGCTGCCCCCCTTAACCGAGCGTGCACCCGCTGTCGCTCATCGGGTAAACGTCGACGCTAGCTGTTCACTTATCGACCAGGCGCAAGCGCAGTCGCGGGCCCCGCTGTTTATCTTTCCATCGTCGGTAACCGTGTTCGGACACTCACAACGCCAGGCGCCACTGCGCCATTGTGCAGACCCGGTGATCGCCACTGACCAATACACCGAGCACAAGCTGGCAGTTGAGCAATACCTTCAGCAATCGGCTATTCCCTGGGTGATTATGCGAGTGGGGGTCTCGGTAGATGCTCGCACCACGCGAACAGAGCGCGAGGTACTTCGACAGCTGCTGGCGATTCACCCTGACACGCCGCTGGAATACATTCACCCCCGCGATGTCGCGCTAGCGATTAGTCGAGCACTGAGCTGCCCCGCCGCTCAAGCCAAAACACTTTTACTCGGTGGCGGGGAACGCTGCCAAATCAATCAACGGCAATTCATCAATACCGCGTTTCAAGCGCTGGGATTGCCACTACCAGAGGGTATTCACGGACAGGCAAATTTCTACACCCATTGGATGGATACGCGCGAGTCCCAGGCACTGCTGAATTATCAACGGCACAGCTTCGAAGACTACCAGCAGGAAATGCACACGCTCTTTGCCAGCGTCAGGCGTCTACTCTGGCCACTTCGGCCGATATTGCGGCCGCTTCTGCCAACGGTGCTCAAGCAACTTTAACCCTTAAACCTATGCAGATAATGATAAAGGTGTGTTCTATGAAAACGCAGAAAAACCACCGCCTTCCTCTCACACTGGCAGGACTCATGGCGGCAACCCTGCCCCCCGCCGTGGCGGCGAACCAAGGCAGCTCCGCGGGCGTGATTGAAGAAGTGATCGTCACCGCGCGAAAACGCGCTGAGAGCATTCAGGAAACGCCGGTCGCCGTCACCGCGATCACCGGGGACTCGCTACGTGAGCAGGGCATACTCGGCGCTCAGGAGTTGAGTAAGTCGGTGCCCAGCCTGCAAATCAATAACAGCACATCGCCACAAATTTTTATTCGCGGCATCGGCCAGCGAGCGCCCTTTGCGCGCTTCGACCCGTCAGTGAGTGTCTATTTAGACGGTATTTTCATCCCACGTCCGGATGGCCAGCTCTTGGATACCATCGATGTAGACAGCGTTCAGGTTCTGCGTGGGCCGCAGGGAACGCTGTTCGGTAAGAACAATACCGGGGGTGCCCTGGTCTTCACCCTGACAAAACCGGGAGAAGAATTCGGCGGCTATATTGAGGGCAGTCTCGGTAACTACAATGAGCAGCGCCTGCAGGCCGCGGTCGACTTACCCATCAATGATGAATTGCTGACCCGCATATCGGTAAACACCCGCCGCCGCGACGGCTTCCTGAAGGACGCCACCGGCCGGGAAAATCAGTCGATCGATCGGCTGTCTGCCATTTTCCAAACGCGCTGGCTGGCAAGCGATGATTTAACCATCGACGGTTTTGCCTTTGTCGGCCGCACGCGGGAAAACTTTCCGTCTTACCACTGCCGCATTATTAATGACGATGCCCTGTTTGTAGACGGCCTCGGGATACTCTGGCCGGGTGATACCGACCCAAATAACCCCAGCGCCTATCGCGACAACTGCGCCGCGAACGCCCGCGAATCCCAGAAGGATTTGCATACCAACCAAGGCGACAGCCAGCGACAGCATAAGGATCAGGATGAACTCATGCTGGGCCTGACCTTCGACTACCAGTTCAATGCCGACCACAGCATGAAGTCGATCATCGGCTATCGGGATGCCACCAAATACAACCCTCAGACAACCGCAGACGAAGGCGGCCCTGCTGAGTTTTTGCGGGCAGATTTGCTGGACGACAGCCTTCAGGAATCCCTCACTTTCGAGCTGCAATTTAACGGCGTGTTGTTCGATAGCGTCGACTATGCCGCCGGTATTTTCTGGCAGGACGAGTACAAATCGGAGCGCTTTAACACCGCCAACCCGCTCGTTGGCTCTGAACCCATTGATTTTCTCGGGCTCGCTGCCGGACAGGCCGGGTTAGACCTGGACATGCTCACCGACCTTCTCAGTGGTATTACTGGCCTCATTCCCGGTGGCACTGTGCCGCTCGTGGCCGCCGCTCTGCCATTGGCCACCGTTCAAGACTTTGACATCGACGGAGAAACCTTCGCCGCCTTTACACAGGCAACATGGCATATCACCGATCACCTAGAACTGACGGTAGGTGGCCGTTACACCGAAGAAACCCGCGATTCCTATCTGGTAACCCGCAGCGCCGACCTGGCGGAAGTAACCTCTATTGTGTCCAGCGCCGATCCGCGCTTTGTGCCGCTTTTACCGTCCATGGGGGCGATGGCCTTCCTGGGCCGGTGGTCACAGGACCCGCTCAGCATTGCCAACAATATTCTGCGCGAGCGCTTCCCCGGCGATATTCGGGCACCACTGGGCGACGCCAAGATTGATGAAAGAGAGGATACTTTCCGTCAATTCACGCCCATGGCATCGGCCGCGTATATTTTCCCTGAAGAACTGCTCGACGGCAGCCTGATTAATTCAGCAATGGTCTATGCGACGTGGAGCAACGGCTTTAAATCCGGCTTTCAGGAGCCCTTTGGTTTAGACGGCCTCAGCGTGGTCGAACCCGAGGAACTGGAGAACCGCGAAGTGGGGATAAAAATTGACGCCCTGGAGCGCTCCTTGCGCGTGAATCTGGCGGCCTACTCAATGACCTTCCAAAATATGCATTTGATCACGGTAAACGTCGACTCGAACAACACCCTGGTAGTCGGGTCACAAAATGCTGGCGAATCGCTGATCGAGGGTGCCGAGCTGGAAGTCATGTGGTTCCCGTCGATGAACACCATGGTGAACTTCACCTACAGCAACAATAACTATCGCTACGAAGAGTTCATGGACAACGACTTGAAGTCGCTGGCGTTGCGTGGCGAATTCGTTCCCATCGACCGTTCTGACGAAGAATTTGCAGTATCGCCGGAAGAAACAGCGGCACTGGGTATCCAGTACACGCTCAATACCGAGTTCGGCCGCTTCGTGCCGCGACTAGACGCCAGCTATAAGAGCGATATTTACCTCGGCCTGGACCGAGGCGCGTGGGAGGCGTCAAAACGCAAGGAAGCACTCACGTATGCCGATGCCTATGTGCTCTTCGACGCGCGCCTGAGCTGGAGCAACGACGCCGATGACCTGAGCATTGCCGCCTACGTGAAAAACCTGACCGACGAGCGCTACGACATTGGTGCGGTAGCCGCCGGCGACAGTATCGGCACACTCACTACCGTGCTCGGCGACCCGCGCACCTACGGCATAGAACTTCGTAAAACCTTCTAACCTTCCTGTCATTCGGCAGTGTTCGGCCCACCCTCCGGCCACTGCCCTTTTTTTACGAGCGAATTGATGAACCCTTTTACAGCTAAAACGGCCTTGATCACTGGTGCCGCCGGTGGCCTCGGCAGTGCGCTGGCGGCGCTTCTGGCCAGTAAAGGCTGCCACCTCGCACTGGTTGATATCAACGGTGACGCACTCAAACAGTTAGCGGATTCACTGGAGGGACAAGGTGTCACAATTTCTTGTCACACCGCCGACCTCTGCGACCGCCATCAGCTGATTGATCTAGTCGATGCACTGAAAGAGCAGTACACATCGATTGATATTCTGATAAACAACGCAGGGATAACTCTGCAGAAGAGTACTGAAAACCACCGCCAAACGGATTGGGAAAAGGTCTTCCAACTGAATTTTTTTAGTGCTGTGTTTCTCAGTCGAGAATTGCTGCCGCTGCTCAGAAACAGCGGGCAAGGACACATCGTCAATCTTTCTAGCATGGCAGCATTCTTCGGCCTTCCCAGCCAGTGTTCGTACAGCAGTAGCAAAGCGGCCCTGCAAAAATTCAGTGACTCGTTACGCGCGGAACTGAGTGGCGAGGGAATCGGCGTCAGCTGTATTCATCCGGGAGCCATTAAGACCGATATGATTCTGGCCACACTCAAAGAATCGGACGATGTACAGCAGGCAGAGAAAAATATGCGACTGGCGCAGCGCGTTGGAGTGAGTGCACACTACGCCGCGCAGCGCATTGTAGGCGCGATAGAGCGTAACAAGCGCAGTATTTGTATTGGCGTCGACGCGAGGGTATTTAAAATTGTCAGCGGCGCATTTCCCGGCCTGTTATCACAGCTGCTGGCAAAAACATTTGCTCGCCTGAGCTAAGCGACAGGTCGCTTAGCAGCGGTGCAGGGCCGCGCTACCTATCATGGCATTTTCCACAATGCCAATGCGGTCCTGCCCCCATAGCACTAACTCGCCATAGCGAAAACTCGGCACGCCCCAGCAACCCATGGCATACATCTCTTCCAGGTTTTTTTGCACCGCGCCCCGCCAGTGTTCATTGCCGAGTTGTTGTCGCGCCGCCTCCCAATCCAAACCACAGCGCTGAATAATGCGCTTCAATCCTCGATCGCTGGCGGCATCAATACCTTGAGCATTTACGCCGCGGGCAAAACTGAGCAAAAACGGTAGCAAGCGTCCGCTAGACTCCGCGTAGTCACAAAGTGCATAGCAACGCTCCACGGCATCGCCCAGCGGGTCGGCAACAAAACCGTACTCCAGGCCCTGCTTTTCCGCCTCCCGAACCGTGTCATGAAAAATATACATTTTCTTGTCAGGAGGTACAGGCATCCCGCGCATCATCATCGGCAGCACCGGCTTCACCTCAAGCGCGATGCCGTAGTGCTCACTCAGCTGCGCCGCCTTCTCTAGCGCCAAGTATGAATAGGGGCTGCGTGCAGACCAATAGAGCACTAAGGGTAGATCGGGATCGACAACATCGGCGCGCTCACCGCGACAAAAACCGCTGTAGCTGCGCGTATACACCGCCTTTTCATCCGACCGCTTTGCACCGCCTTCAGCAATAAGCCGCCGTTCAAGGTGATCCAGCCGGTCCACGCCCCAATACCATTCCGGCGCACAGTAAATCATCGCCCCAGCGTAATGCCCCAGCGTTTGTAAGCGTTGAGAGTTTTCCGCCAGGCACTGACGGGCCCAGGAATCCAACGCGAGTAATTGCGTCGGCATCCGTCCCTGCCAGAGCGCCGCCAGCAGGCCGCGCGCTTGCCGCGGAAAATCGTCTACGGGTAACGATAGAAGGGATACCGCCGTATGGTCGATAGCGGCCTGCTCTAACGCGGGCAATTGTGAGGGAAAGTCTAAGTTGTATAGCCTGGCAAGATGTTCAGCGTCGCGACAGGCATACTCCCGCCACATGGTTTTTTCCGGGTACATGTCCTCGGGCGACTCGACGATCACCCACCACTTTACCTCGACATTAAAGCGCGAGCAGACATCGTCCATTACCTGCAATAGTAAATAGCTGTAGGGGTCATCAACGCGAATGAACACATCGAGCGTATGCGGCCTACCTGCCAAACGCCGCTTCGCGCTGTGGTAGCCCCGCCGCAAGGAAAGTAAGGACGTACTTGAAAGCACCCGGGCAAGGTGGGGCATTAGCGGGTTCATGTCACGACTCGGCTTGCTGAGCTAGCGGAAATTGCACGCC